>ENA-OQDF01000203-OQDF01000203.1-human-gut-metagenome-genome-assembly--contig:-NODE-203-length-23048-cov-2.211378_pt1 | contig 23048 bp, 32 predicted proteins | sample MGYA00242769_ERZ504597 | MGnify/ENA primary metagenome ERZ504597 (study PRJEB26092, sample SAMD00036305) | human gut metagenome | host: Homo sapiens | study: EMG produced TPA metagenomics assembly of...
ATTTGAAGACAATTCAACTGAGTGCGAAAGACAAGGAAGATATGACAAAATTATTTGTAAATTAAGAAAACAAAAGAAAAAAAGAGTATATATAAGTAAAAAAGAGAATATAGATTATTTCATAATGATAAAAGCACTTGCGAAATCGACTCATTTTCAATAATATAAGGACAGTGATTAGCACTCGAAGTAAATGAGTGCTAGCAAAATCGGCAGAATTAGACAGAGTGCCGAAACAGTTGCCGGATATTTTGCGATAGCGGAAAGAGTACGGTAACAGGAAAGCTTTAGTTGGAGAATAAAGGAGGATATAGATCATGACATTAGTACCTTTAGGTGACAGAGTTGTATTAAAACAGGTTGAAGCAGAAGAAACAACAAAATCCGGAATCGTTCTTCCGGGACAGGCACAGGAGAAACCACAGCAGGCAGAAGTTGTAGCTGTAGGACCTGGCGGAGTTGTTGATGGCAAAGAAGTAAAAATGGAAGTAGCTGTAGGTGATAAAGTTATCTACTCCAAATATTCAGGAACAGAAGTAAAAATGGATGGCACAGAATACATTATCGTAAAACAGAATGATATTCTTGCAATTGTTAAATAAGCAATATCAAAATAGAAAACATAAATGAAGATACTTATAAGATAATATTTACAGGATGTAACATGAAATACCGGCTAAGTATCAAAAAGAATTCATAGAGATCAAAATTTGAATCAGGAGGTCATATTATCATGGCAAAAGAAATTAAATTCGGCGCAGAAGCCAGAGCAGCTCTTGAAGCTGGTGTAAATAAATTAGCTGATACAGTAAGAGTAACATTAGGACCGAAAGGAAGAAACGTAGTTCTGGACAAACCATACGGAGCTCCGCTTATCACAAACGACGGTGTTACAATTGCAAAAGAAATCGAACTGGAAGACGGATTTGAAAACATGGGCGCACAGCTGATCAAAGAAGTTGCTTCCAAAACAAACGATGTAGCAGGTGATGGTACAACAACAGCTACTGTTCTTGCACAGGCTATGGTTCACGAAGGAATGAGAAACCTGGCAGCAGGCGCTAACCCGATCATCCTCAGAAAAGGAATGAAGAAAGCTACAGATGTAGCTGTAGAAGCAATCAAGAACATGAGCCAGACAATCAGCGGCAAGAAACAGATCGCAAACGTTGCATCTATTTCCGCAAGCGATGAGACTGTTGGACAGTTAGTAGCAGATGCTATGGAAAAAGTTTCCAAAGACGGCGTTATCACAGTAGAAGAATCCAAGACAATGCACACAGAACTTGACCTTGTAGAAGGTATGCAGTTCGATCGTGGATATGTATCCGCATATATGTCAACAGATATGGAAAAATGGAAGCAAATCTGGAAGATCCATATATCCTGATCACAGACAAGAAGATCAGCAACATCCAGGAAATCCTTCCATTACTGGAGCAGATCGTAAAAGTTGGTGCGAAACTTCTTATCATTGCTGAAGATGTAGAGGGTGAAGCTCTTACAACTCTGATCGTAAACAAATTAAGAGGAACCTTCCAGGTAGTAGCTGTCAAAGCTCCGGGATATGGTGACAGAAGAAAAGAAATGCTTCAGGATATCGCAATCCTTACAGGCGGCCAGGTAATCTCCGAAGAAGTTGGTCTGGAACTGAAAGATGCAACTATGGAGCAGTTAGGACGTGCAAAATCTGTTAAAGTTGCAAAAGAGAACACAGTTATCGTTGACGGTATGGGTGACAAAGATGCAATCGCAAACCGTGTTGCTCAGATTCGTGGACAGATTGAAGAAACAAAATCTGAATTTGATAAAGAAAAATTACAGGAAAGACTTGCAAAACTGGCTGGCGGCGTAGCTGTTATCCGTGTTGGTGCTGCAACTGAAACTGAAATGAAAGAAGCAAAACTTCGTCTGGAAGATGCTCTTGCAGCTACAAGAGCAGCAGTAGAAGAAGGAATCATTGCAGGTGGCGGATCTGCATATATTCATGCATCCAAGAAGGTTGCAGAACTGGTTGCAACTCTGGAAGGTGATGAAAAGACAGGTGCAAACGTTATCCTCAAAGCTCTGGAAGCTCCGCTGTTCCATATTTCTGCAAACGCTGGTCTGGAAGGCTCTGTTATTATCAATAAAGTAAGAGAATCCGAGCCAGGTGTTGGATTTGATGCTCTGAACGAGAAATATGTAGACATGGTAGGTGCCGGAATCCTTGATCCGGTTAAAGTTACAAGAAGTGCTCTGCAGAATGCGACAAGTGTTGCTTCTACACTCCTGACTACAGAGTCTGTAGTTGCTACAATCAAAGAAGATGCTCCGGCTATGCCGGCAGGTGCTCCAGGAATGGGCGGCATGATGTAAAATAAATTTATGCGAATTAAGGGATTGGCGTCATAGACACTGATCCCTTTTTGTGATAAAATTAATAAATATTATATATATTAAGGAGAATGTACATATGAGCGATCTTTATTCAGAATTACTGGTTAAAAAAGAACCAACAGCAAAAGATTCCATAGTCAAATATGGAATGATCGTACTGACAGTCCTGGCAGTGGGTGCAGGCCTTTTTATCAGTCCGATCCTTCTTCTCGTTGCAGTTGCGTTAGGTGTTGCATCGTATTTTGTGATTCCGCGGACAGATCTGGAGTATGAGTACCTTTTTGTAAATGGAGAATTTGACATTGATATGGTCATGTCAAAATCCAAACGGAAAAAAGTTATGTCCATGAACTTGCGTGAGGCAGATTTGGTCGCGCCTCTTGATTCACACAGAATGGATTATTACAATGGTAACAGCCGATTGAAAACACTGGATTATTCTTCCGGAAATCAGCAGCACAGACGATTTGCCGTTATTATAAAAAGCGGTGGAGAAAACTGTAAGATTATTATTGAACCAGATGAACAGATGGCACAGGCTATCAAAAATTCAGCTCCAAGCAAAGTTTTTTTGGATTGACACTGTAAGTTATTTTTGTTACACTTTGAATCAAAATCAAACTAACATAAATACAAGGGAGGAAATGCAATGGGTACTATCATTGGTGAAGGCATTACATTTGATGACGTTCTGTTAGTTCCGGCATATTCAAAGGTAATTCCGAATCAGGTAGATGTTACAACGCACTTAACGAAAAAAATCAAGCTGAACATTCCTATGATGAGCGCAGGAATGGACACCGTTACTGAGCACAGAATGGCAATTGCCATGGCGAGACAGGGTGGTATTGGAATCATTCATAAAAATATGTCCATCGAAGCACAGGCTGAGGAAGTAGATAAGGTAAAAACGTTCTGAGAACGGTGTTATTACAGATCCATTCTTTTTATCCGCAGACCATACACTGGAAGATGCCAATAATCTGATGGCAAAATTCCGTATCTCTGGTGTTCCAATTACAGAAGGTAAGAAACTTGTTGGCATCATTACCAACCGTGACCTGAAGTTTGAAACTGATTTTACAAAGAAGATCAGAGAATGCATGACTTCTGAGGGACTGATTACAGCCAAAGAAGGAATCACACTTGAAGAGGCAAAGAAGATTCTTGCCAAATCCCGAAAAGAGAAATTACCCATTGTAGATGATGATTTTAATTTAAAAGGTCTGATCACAATCAAAGATATTGAGAAACAGATCAAATATCCTCTGGCAGCCAAAGATGCACAGGGACGTCTTCTCTGTGGTGCTGCAGTAGGTATCACATCAAATGTTCTTGCACGTGTTGAAGCACTTGTAAAAGCAAACGTAGATGTTATTGTTATTGATTCAGCACATGGACATTCAGAGAACATTCTCCGTGCAGTACGTCAGATTAAAGACGCATATCCGGATCTGCAGGTTATCGCAGGTAACGTTGCAACAGGAGCTGCTACAAAGGCTCTGATCGATGCTGGTGTTGATGCAGTTAAGGTTGGTATCGGACCTGGATCTATCTGTACAACACGTGTTGTAGCTGGTATTGGTGTTCCACAGATCACTGCTGTTATGGATTGTTATGAAGTAGCAAACCGCTACGGAATTCCGATTATTGCAGATGGTGGTATCAAATATTCCGGAGATATTACCAAGGCCATTGCAGCCGGTGCAAATGTCTGCATGATGGGAAGCATCTTCGCCGGATGTGATGAAAGCCCGGGAACATTCGAACTGTATCAGGGACGTAAATACAAAGTATACCGTGGCATGGGATCCATTGCAGCTATGGAGAATGGAAGCAAAGACCGTTACTTCCAGCAGGATGCGAAGAAACTTGTTCCGGAAGGTGTTGAAGGACGTGTTGCATACAAAGGACATGTGGAAGACACTGTATTCCAGTTGATGGGCGGCCTTCGTTCCGGTATGGGATATTGTGGCGCAGAAACAATTGAGAAGCTTAAGACAACAGGACGATTTATTAAGATTTCTGCTGCTTCTCTGAAAGAGTCTCATCCGCATGATATCCATATCACAAAAGAAGCACCGAACTATAGCGTAGACGAATAAAGTAACTGAATAAAAATATTTAGCTGATGTATTTATTTTTGTTCTTGCTAAATGAAATAAGATAGTATATTATGATTACAACGACTGCATGACTGGCGGAAGTAGGATGAACTACAGGGAGTGCAGTAAGTGAACGTGCCGACCGCCTGGGCAGCCTGGAAACAGACTACCCAGGCGGTCGCTTTACTTTATCACACTAAAGGAGAATGATCATGGAAAAAATTTTCACTGGAAAATGAACTGAAAAACAATTCTTATCCGGGCAGAGGAATCATTATCGGACGTTCTGCAGACGGAACAAAGGCAGTTACCGCATACTTCATCATGGGAAGAAGTGAGAACAGTAGAAACCGTGTATTTGTTACAGATGGTGAGGGAATTCGTACACAGGCATTTGATCCTTCAAAACTGACAGATCCGAGCCTGATCATTTATGCTCCGGTACGTGTTCTTGGAAATAAGACAATTGTGACAAATGGTGATCAGACAGATACTATTTATGAGGGATTGGATAAACAGCTGACTTTTGAGCAGTCCTTAAGATCACGTGAATTTGAGCCAGATGGTCCGAACTATACACCTCGTATTTCAGGTGTTATGCATATTGAGAACGGAAATTACAGTTATGCAATGTCTATTCTCAAGAGTGACAATGGTAATCCGGATTCCTGCCTGAGATACACCTATGCTTACGAAAAAGCAGTAGCAGGAGAGGGACGTTTCATTCATACTTATAAATGCGATGGTAATCCGTTACCAAGCTTTGAGGGTGAACCAAAGCTGGTCGATATCCCGGATGATATGGATGCATTCACAGAACTTCTCTGGAACAGTTTGAATGCAGATAACAAGGTTTCTTTGTTTGTACGTTATATTGATATTGCAACAGGAACATATAATACAAAAATCGTAAATAAAAATCAGTAAGGAGAGTATAGAGATGAAAGAATTACAGTTAAAATACGGATGTAACCCGAATCAGAAACCTTCCAGAATCTATATGGAAGAGGGACAGGATCTTCCGATCAAAGTACTTTCCGGAAAACCTGGATATATCAATTTTCTTGATGCATTTAATGGATGGCAGCTGGTTCGTGATCTTAAGAAAGCAACAGGACTTCCGGCAGCAACTTCTTTTAAACATGTTTCACCTGCAGGAGCTGCAGTTAGGACTTCCTCTTACAGAGACACTGGCAAAGATCTATTGGTAGATGACATGAACTGGAAAGAATTTTCTCCACTGGCATGCGCATATGCGAGAGCCCGTGGAGCAGACAGAATGTCTTCTTTTGGCGATTTTATTTCTCTTTCAGATGTATGTGACAAAGATACTGCTATGCTGATTAAAAGGGAAGTATCAGATGGTGTGATCGCACCTGGATATACAGAGGAGGCACTGGAGATTCTGAAACAGAAGAAAAAGGGAAATTATAATGTGATTGAAATTGATCCGGATTATGTACCGGCTCCGCTGGAACACAAGCAGGTATTTGGTGTGACATTTGAACAGGGACGCCAGGAACTTGCGATCGATGATGCACTAATTTCCAATATCGTGACAGAAAACAAAGAACTTACCGAAGAAGCAAAGAGAGATCTGAAGGTATCTCTGATCATTCTGAAATATACACAATCCAATTCGGTATGCTTTGTTAAAGATGGTCAGGCCATTGGTGTTGGAGCAGGGCAGCAGTCGCGTGTACATTGTACAAGACTTGCCGGACAGAAAGCAGACAACTGGTTTCTGCGTCAGAGCCCGAAGGTACTGAATCTTCCGTTTAAAGATACGATCAGCCGTGCAGAGAGAGATAATGCAATTGATGTCTACATCGGAGAAGAGTACATGGATGTATTGGCTGACGGTGCTTGGGAAAATGTATTTACAGAGAAACCGGAAGTATTCACAAGAGAAGAGAAGCGAGCATGGCTGGATCAGCTTACAGATGTCACACTTGGTTCGGATGCATTCTTCCCGTTCAGTGACAATATTGAAAGAGCACATAAGAGCGGTGTGAAGTTTATTGCTCAGCCAGGCGGTTCCGTGCGAGACGATGCGGTAATTGAAACCTGTAATAAATATGGAATGGCGATGGCATTTACCGGAATTCGCTTATTCCATCATTGATTATGATGAGTGAATATTAAACATAAAATTAATTTGCAGGAAATGCCGAAAAGAGAGGAAAAAGCTTCCTCTCTTTTTTTCAGAATATGATATGCTATGTTTAGCAGCAGGAAAAAGGAGGGGAAGAGGAAGAATTTTTTACCTCTGAAGAAACATTACCTGATGCTGGGACAGTCGGAGGGAAATGCTTCGGCTATATTATTGAAAGTCCGAAGCATTTCTTTGTGCTATGAAAAAAATAGCAACAAAAACGGACATAACAGTCCGGAAAATAAAAAGAGCGATAGACGGGGCTCGAACCCGCGGTCTCGACCTTGCAAGGTCGCGCGTTACCAACTACGCCACTATCGCAAATGTCTTGTGAAGAAGTGCGTTCCTCATCGACAAGACATATAATACCAGATATAATTGTAGTTGTCAAATGTTTTTTTGAAAAAAAAATTTGAAAAAATTTATAAAAAAACATTTTGTACGAATCAAGTGATTTAGGAATGATAGTAACGAAGTACATGTTCCGGATAATACTGATCTCCATAGTCCCATGGACCGGCCGTGTCGTATAGAGGATCTTCTTTGGAACGCTCGGTTTCTCCGCTTGCTATTTCGGCAAAAGCTTTTGAACTTTCTTCAGACCAGGAGGTGATGCCATTTTTTTCCAGATAGTTAAAATAGACATCTGCTCCAAAATTGTATCCCTGAAGAGCAAGTTTGATGTTGGCAATATCATTCGGTCCTGTAACATCTGCTTTGGTCATAGAATATTTCAGTTCCTGAATTCCGCAGGCAATAGAATAATCTACATCTGTGATGCCGTTTGGAGTCTGAGGATATTGTGTGTTATATGCACCTTCAGAGGATTGCATAACGTCTGTTCCCTGACCGGAGCTTTCCTGCATCATAAGAGCCAGAATAAGATCTACATATGCAGACATATCGTATTTTGCAGCAACTTGTTCTACATCGCTGCGATAAGATTCGCAGGCAGAGTTGATCATATGAGTCTGTCTGGAAGTACGGAGTGGTCGTAAAATAAGAAAGGACAGAGACAGGATTATGATAAGAAACAGTATGAAGCAGAGAAACTGTTTTTGTCGGCGAATCTGATGCCGGCGTTTTATGAGACGCGCTTTTTTGGTAAGGTGCACGCTGTTTGGGTGTTTTTTATGTTTGATCTTTTGTGTCTTCTTCATAGGTATTATTGTAATCGGTAAAGCTGCTTTTGAAAAGAAAGAAATTCTAAGGATTTTCTTAAAATTTCGTGAAAAAACTGTGTAAATTTGAAATCATGCGTTTCATGTGCTAAAATAAGCCAGAGTAAGAGATGGGGAAACGTAAAGTTATAGAGATGAGGTGAAAACCTGTGAAAAAAAAGGTATGTGCAGTTTTACTGGGGACTGCTTTGACATGTCATGTACCGCTGGTGTATGGTGCGGTACAGGATTATCAGGCAGTTACAGAAGCTGATAAGGAAGACAATAAAATTTTTCAGGCATTTTCAACAGAGGATGGAAGCGGCAATTCAGTTAATGTTGCAGCTATACAGGATACCGTGTATGTTGCAGCCAAAAATGCGGGATCTATTCAAAACCAGGCGAATCCAGCGAAAAAATGGGGGACGTTGCACTGGGTGATACATTGGAGAGAAGTGCAGTCTGTGATAATGGATGGAGCAAAGTATCCTGTGAAGTAAATGAAAGCAAAGTTATTGGATACATTCAGAATCAGATGCTCAGTGATACGGATCAGATTCAGCCTGCAGATAAAGATGTTGAAGTAAAAAGTGATGCTACGGTACTGGATTATCCAAGCCGGAAAGATGGGGAAGAAGTAGGGGAAGTTCTTCAGCTGGATGAAGTGAAACAGACGGGAACAGTTAATGGAGTATGGAGCCGGATTACTTATCAGAATGATGATGGAACAGAGGCAGAAGGTTATATTCCAACAAGCTGTCTGGACCTTCCGGATGCGGTGACAGAAGAAGCAGATACAATTGATAAGGATAAAGATGCGGGAACACTCCATGAAAGCAGTGGAGAGGGCGTATTTGCAGATGCACTGGAGGATGTGGACCCAGGTGTTTCAGTAGAAAACGGAGTTCAGATCGGAACACCGGTTGCGGCATCTTCAGACGCAAATCTGCAGGATCTAGGCGTATTTAAGATTACACATTACTGTCCGTGCAGTATCTGTTGCGGACCATATTCCAATGGAATTACATCGACTGGCGTAACGGCAACTACCAATCATACGATTGCAGTAGATCCATCTGTGATTCCGTATGGAAGCAAAGTAGTGATCAACGGACAGGTTTATGTTGCAGAGGACTGTGGTGGTGCAATCAAGAAAAATCGTATCGATATTTATGTTGCAACGCATGCTGAGGGTGAGGCTAAAGGTACATATGATACAGAAGTATATTTGATAAAATAAACAAAAGGCAGGAACCTGAAAATTCAGGATATCCTGCCTTTAATCATCTGGTGATCAGTAAAGGTAAAATCATTTATCTTGCCATGGCGTAAATTTTTTCCATGTCTTTCATGTTTAACTGTTTGAAAACGCCAATGGTACGTGTATCTTCAAAACTGCATTTGAAAGCCAGTTCATGAATCTGTTCGTCGGTCAGATCCAGACCTAGTTCATGAAGCTGGTCGGCATATGGATTGAACGGAAAAAGTCTTCCATTGCTTCTATACCGGCGAGTGCTGTATTTTCATAATCAGCAAAACATGGAATATCGAAGATGTTGGTGGCAAATTGTGCGAAACGCTCCGGATTAGCATCATAAACATAACGTGCCCAGCTTCCCCAGAGTGCAGCAAGACCAGCACCATGAGTAACATCGTAAAGTCCGCCAAGTTCGTGTTCAAGCTGATGACAGGCCCAGTCACCACCACCAGTTCCACAGCCGGTCAATCCGTTATGAGAAAGACTTCCTGCCCACATGATCTCTGCTCTTGCATTGTAGTTACCAGGTTCGTTCAGCAGGATTCGTGCATTGTAAATAACGGTCTGCATCAGGGATTCACTGATACTGTCAGTGATCTCCATGGTTTCGATGTTGACAAAATAACGTTCCATGGTATGCAGAAGAATATCTACACAGCCACTTTCGGTCTGATATTCCGGCAGAGTATAGGTGAGTCGCGGGTCATCAGAGTGAATTTCGGGCGACAGAGGTCACTGCGGGTGCTTCCACGTTTAACCAACCATCTTCATTTGTAATGACACAGGAACCGCTCATTTCGCTTCCGGAAGCGGCAATCGTAGGGATAGCGCCGATTGGAAGACAGGCGTTTGGAATCTCTGTTTTGAGAAAAAATTCCAGACATCGGTCCATGGATTGGCAACACCATAGCCAATGGCTTTTGCAGAATCAATAACACTTCCACCACCGACAGCCAGAATGAAATCCACAGATTCTTTCTGACAGAGTGAGATACCTTCTCGTACTTTGGAGAGACGTGGGTTTGGGACAACTCCGCCCAAAGTGACAAAGTCGATTCCTGCTTCAGTGAGACAATTACTGATTTCGTGAATCAGACCGGATTTTACAGCACTTTCGCTGCCATAATGAATCAGTACTTTGTGGCAGTTATAATCTTTTAATAATTCACCAATTTTTAGATGTGTATCTTTTCCAAAAATCACCTTTGTAGGTGTGTAATATTCAAAACTTCTCATGATGATTAAACTCCTTGTTTATAATCAAGCATAACATAGTAAAAATATATCATAATTGTAACAAAAATTACAGAAAAAAACAGTAAAAAAATTAAGAAAAACAGCAAAAAACTATGTATCAAAAAAGTTATATAAGACAAATTCTCTTGAGAAAATAACAATAGTCCAGTATAATAGAAAGAGAAAAATGGAAGAATAAAAGCTGAAATTTTCAAAAGAATGGTGTATATTATAAAGCAATGGGAAATTCAGGTGATAAAATGGAAAATATAATTATTATCGGAGCAGGTCCGGCAGGCATATCTGCGGCACTGTATGCTGCCAGAGGTAATTTAACCCCACTGTTGCTCAACAATGGAATCGGAGCACTGGCAAAAGCAGAAAAAATTGAAAATTATTATGGCCTGGAACGACCACTCTCAGGAGAAGAACTTTATGAGAGAGGAGTTGCACAGGCAAAGGCTCTGAGCATTCGCATAATTGATGCACAGGTGCTTGGAATTAATGGATTTGATACATTTACAGTCCAGACGACTGCTGGAAACTTTGATACAGTAAGTGTGATTCTGGCAACAGGCGGAAAGCGGTCTGCACCGAATATTCCGGGAATTCGGGAATTTGAAGGCAAGGGTGTCAGTTACTGTGCGATCTGTGATGCGTTTTTCTACAGAAACCGCGATGTGGCGGTAATTGGAAACAGTGATTTTGCACTTCATGAGGCGGAAGAACTGCGAAATGTAACTTCATCAGTGACAATATATACAAATGGCAGAGAACCGGAGTTTTCAAGAGAACATCCGATTGCAGTGAACACAATGAAAATTCAGGCAATCGAGGGTGGAGATACCGTTTCGGGTATTCGGATGGAACATGATGTTGCTTCAATGGAAAATGAAGACAGGGAATCATTTTATCCGGCAGACGGGGTGTTTGTGGCACTGGGGACTGCCGGCAGTACTGAGATCGCACGACAGATGGGCGCGGAACTGACAGATAAAGGAAATGTCAGAGTCAATTCTGAGATGGAGACAACGATTCCGGGTCTGTTTGCGGCGGGGGACTGTACAGGCGGACTCCTGCAGGTATCCAAGGCAGTCTATGAGGGAAGTATGGCGGGAATCAATGCCGGTAAATATGTTCGTCAGAGAAAAAAGGCAGCAGACTGAAAAATAACAAAATGAATAAAATATCAAAGTAAAAATACTGAATAATAGTATATACAGAAAAGGAGAATTAGTATGGCAAAAACAATTACATCACAAAATTTTGAAGAAGAAGTTTTAAAATCAGAAAAACCAATCCTGCTTGATTTCTGGGCAACCTGGTGCGGACCTTGCATGCGTCAGGGCCCAATCGTGGAAGCACTGGCAGAAGAAGGTTATAATGTAGGCAAAATCGATGTGGACCAGGAAATGGGGCTTGCACAGCAGTTTAAGGTTATGAGCATTCCGACTCTTTTGATCTTTAAAGGCGGACAGGAAGTACATCGTCTGGTTGGACTGACATCCAAAGAAGACCTTAAGAAACTTCTGGATGAATAACAGCAGGAAGGGTTTAGTATATTCATGAAAATCTTACTTGCAGCATGCAATGCAAAATATATTCATTCAAATCTGGCTGTGTATGATTTGAAAGCATATTCATCTGATTATGATGAGCATGTGATCCTTAGGGAGTATACGATCAACCAGCCAAAGGATGAGATACTGAAAGATATTTACAGCAGTGGAGCAGACGTTGTCTGCTTCTCCTGCTATATCTGGAATATTTCTTTTGTACGGGAACTGATTCGTGATCTTGTTAAGATACTTCCAAAAACAGCTTTTTGGGCAGGCGGTCCGGAGGTCTCTTACGATGCTGAAAAATTCCTGACAGAAATGCCGGAGATGACCGGAGTTATGGTAGGAGAAGGCGAAAAAACATTTCATGATCTTCTGGAATTTTACATAGATGGGAAAGACAGCCTTGAAGAAATTTCGGGAATTGCATACAGAACTGGTGATAAGATCATTCATAACGGCTGGCGGGAACTGATGGATTTAAGTGCAATTCCATTTGTTTATGAGCATCTGGAGAAATTTGAGAACAGAATCATTTATTATGAGAGCAGCAGGGGATGCCCGTTTTCCTGTAGCTACTGTTTGTCTTCCATAGATAAGAAACTTCGTTTCCGGGATTTGGAACTGGTCAAAAAAGAATTGCAGTTTTTCCTAGATCACAGAGTTCCACAGGTGAAATTTGTGGACCGTACTTTTAACTGTAAACATGAACATGCTATGACAATCTGGAAATATATTCTGGAACATGATAATGGTGTGACAAACTTTCACTTTGAAATTTCCGCAGATCTCCTTCGAGAGGAAGAGATGGAGCTGATGTCACAGATGCGCCCTGGACTGATTCAGCTGGAAATCGGTGTGCAGTCAACAAATCCGGAGACGATTCGGGCTATTCACCGACATATGGATCTGAAAAAACTGGAACATTGTGTAAACAGAGTTCACAGTTTCCGAAATATTCATCAACACCTGGATCTGATTGCAGGGCTTCCGTATGAGGATTATGATACTTTTCATCAATCATTTAATGATGTATACCAGATGAAACCGGATCAGCTTCAGCTTGGATTCCTGAAAGTTCTGAAAGGTTCGCTGATGCAGAAAGAGGCCGAAGTCTACGGAATCGTTTATAAAGAAAAGACATATGAAGTGCTTTCCACGAACTGGCTTACCTATGGAGAAGTTCTAAAATTAAAAATGGTGGAAAGTATGGTAGAAGTGTATTATAATAGTGGTCAGTTTTGGCATACACTGGAATATTTGGTACCGTTTGAAAAGGATGCTTTTACTTTTTACGAGAAACTGGGGTTCTTTTTATGAGAAAAAAGGTTACAGTGAGATCTCGCATTCCAGGATGCGGCGTTATGAGATACTTTTGGAATATCTGCAAGAAGAAACAGATGTTCGACAGAAGTAGCTGCACAGAAAATGTTGTATGATCTTTACCTGAGAGAAAAACTTAAGAAGCGCCCTGTATTTGCTCCGGATCAGAAACAGTATGAGACAGCAGTATGGAACTACCGGAAGAATAACCAGGTTTCCAAAACAGCACATATTGAAGTGTTTGAGAATGGAACGGTGATTCTGTTTGATTATGAGAAACGTGATCCATTGTCGAATAATGCATATACAGAGGTTGTTCAGTTATAAATGGCTGAGTGGAAAAGTTGATTATATCAGATGTGAGATGACTCACACCTCTGCAGGTGGCGAGCAATAAAAATGCTGAGGCATTTTGAAAATAGGAGAGGTGAGGACGAAGATGGGAATGTTTGACCCGAAAAAAAGAAAAATTATTACAGCGGTGATCGCAGTGATACTGGTTCTTGCGATGGTTGTACCAAGTGTTCTTTCTATTTTATTATAAAAGGAGAACTGGAAATTAGAACACTGGAGGAAGAGTATGAAACTAGGACAGCAGGCGTTAGAAGCACTGCAGGCGGAAATTACAGGAAGAATATATCCGGGAGATGACCTGGTGGTGGCAGGAGAGACAGGTATATCAGGTACGTTGGAACTGATCTGCCGGGAGTGGGATAAGCTCAGAACATATTTTTCAGAGAGTTTTCTCCGTATGGGGGTGGAAACACTGAAAAATTGTATGATTTCAGAAGAAGATGTATTTTGGAAAGAAGCTGGGTTTTCTACATTGTATTTTACAGAGAACGGTGGAATTTTAAGTGGTCTGTGGAAAATGGCAGAAGCTTCTGGAGTTGGTATGGATGTAGATCTTCGCAGAATTCCAATCCGGCAGGAGACGATAGAAGTCTGTGAACGGCTGGATGTGGATCCGTATAAACTGGAGGCGAAGGGATCTGTTCTGATTGGCACTGCGCAGGGAGATGCACTGGTGCGGGAATAGAGGCACATGGAATCCATGCAGCTGTGATTGGATATGCAGACAGTGGAAACGACCGTCTGCTTCACAGTGGAGAAATTACCAGATATCTGGAACGTCCGAGACTCCATTTGACGGAAATTATACCTGGAAAGGACAGAAAAGATGGCAAAGCTTAATATTGTACTGCTGGAACCTGAAATTCCGGCAAATACAGGAAATATAGGAAGAACATGTGTTGCAACAGATACGAAACTACATCTGATCGAGCCTCTGGGATTCAGTCTCAGTGAGAAGGCACTCAAAAGAGCTGGTATGGATTACTGGAAAGATCTGGATGTAACGACATATCTGGACTACGAAGATTTTCTGGAAAAGAATCCAAATGCGAAAATTTATTATGCAACAACGAAGGCGTTGAAGACTTATACAGATGTGCAATACGAGGAAGATTGTTATATTATGTTTGGCAAGGAAAGTGCCGGAATCCCGGAAGAAATCCTGATGGAACATAAAGATAACTGCGTACGGATTCCAATGATCAATGAGATCCGTTCACTGAATCTGAGTAATTCAGTGGCAATCGTGCTTTATGAGGCACTGCGGCAGAATCATTTTGATCATATGCAGCTTCAGGGACAGCTTCATAACCATACGTGGGAATAAGAAAAAATATAAACGATAAAAGGCAAAGTGGATGAATTCTCTACTTTGCCTTTTCCAATGTAAAAATAAATTCTGTTCCAACACCCTCTGTACTGATCACATTGATGTGTTGTCCATGTGCATGAAGAATCTCTTTGACGATTGCCAGACCAAGGCCGGTTCCTTTTTGATCCTTGCCTCGGGATCGGTCAATCTTATAAAATCGTTCCCAGATTTCTGGAGACTTGCCTTTGGAATTCCAATGCCATGATCTTTAACAGAAACAAAGATCTTGCCGTTTTTTCGGTAGTCTCAAGTGTAATCGTGGAATTGTCCGGGCTGAATTTGATCGCGTTGCTCAAAGGTTATACAGCACCTGTTGGATCTGTTCCATATCTGCCTGTGCCATCAGTTCCTTTCCGGATAAAATCAGTTCCAGAAGAATATTGCGACTGGTACAGGAGCCTTCAAAGGATGCAGCTGTCGCTTTGATCACACTGTTGATATCAAAGGGCTGGATATGAAGCATACGTTTCTGGATATCCAGTTCATTCAGAGTCAGAAGCCCGCGGGTAAGTTTTTCCAGACGTTCTGCTTCGTATGAATAATCTTTAAATATTTTTCCTGCATTTCCACTGGAATCGTTCCGTCGATCATCGCTTCCACGTAACCTTTGATCGAAGTAAGTGGTGAACGGAAATCATGTGAAATATTGGAAATAAACTGTCGTTGGTATTCACCGTTACGATTTAGTTTATCAGCCATATAATTCAGATTCTTGGCAAGATATCCCAGCTCATTTTCTGAATCGACAGGAATCTGGTAGGAGAGATTTCCGTTTGCAAATTCTGAAGCTCCCTTTGTGATTTCCTGAAATGGCCTGCGTATACAGCGGATATACAAGAAAAACAGTAAAGCTACACCGAGATAAGTGAGAATATACAAAATCTGAATGATCCAGAGCAGAGTGCTACGGTTCTGATACAAGTCACTCATCAGATAATGAATGGCAACGTATCCCCGCGTTGTCATATTCTCGGTGATTGGTGCAATCGTGCTGAGATGTGTCTCGGGAAAATATCCGTAGAAATCACCAATCTGATAGTAATTGCTGTCCCAGGAGGCTGGGTTGAAGCCTTCTAAGTTAATTGGATTATCCGGTGAGATATCTTTGCGTGTACTGAGGATGATCTGTCCGTTGCTGTTGATGATCCAGATGATCGTATCAGGATAGTTTGCAGCAAGGGAAAGATTGTTCCGAATCTCCTCCATATTAGAAGAAGTGATGTTGTGACTGACCAGATTATTTTCTGCAATGCGGTGAGCTGTCTGGTACATATCTGCACTTATGGATTTTTCCAGGCGATTTTCTAACAGGTGAGAACCGACATATGTTACCAGCAAAAAACCAAGGACACCAAGCAGTATATATGTGGTAAAAAACACTGTTGTCAGTTTCTTTTTCATTTGTTTTTGACCTCAAACTTGTATCCGATACCCCATACAGTAGAGAGGCTCCACTGAGGATGGTCTTTAATTTTTTCGCGCAGTCTTTTAATGTGGACATCTACGGTACGAGTGTCACCGATATATTCATATCCCCATATATGATCCAGTAATTGTTCGCGGGTAAATACCTGGTTTGGAGATGCGGCCAGAAAATAGAGAAGCTCCAGTTCTTTTGGCGGCATATCAATTTGTTTTCCCATATATGTGACAGAGTAATTTGTCAGATTGATTGTCAGATCTGGAAAGCTGACACATTTTTCATCCGGATTGCCAGCAGGCTGACGTACTTTGAATCGACGCAGGACTGCACGCACACGGGCAACCAGTTCTTTGGTATCAAACGGTTTGATAATATAGTCATCTGCCCCCAGTTCAAGACCAAGTACTTTATCGAAGGTTTCGCCTTTGGCAGAAAGCATGATGATCGGCACATCAGATGTGTGACGGATCTCTCGGCAGACCTGATAGCCGTCAATGCCAGGAAGCATCAGATCCAGGAGAATCAGATCTGGCTGAAAAGAAGCAAAGTCTTTCAGAGCCTGTTCACCGTCATTTACAATTCTGGTTTCAAAACATTCTTTTGTAAGATATAAAGAAATCAGTTCAGCAATGTTGTTGTCGTCATCTACGATTAAGATTTTCTGTTTTGTTACCATGGTATTCGCCTTTCACTTATTTTTTGAATTCTACAATTGTTACACCTGTCATCACCCTCGCCGAATTCGCCGAGACGATAAGAGGCTACGATGTTTCTGGCGCTTCAGGTAATTGTGAACGCCTTTGCGTAGTGCACCGGTTCCCTTGCCGTGAACGATTCGTACAGTTTTTAGATGCGCAATATAAGCATCATCCAGGTATTTGTCCAGTTCTGCAACTGCTTCATCGACTGTTTTTCCAAGAAGATTAATTTCCGTAGAGACACTGGCTGATTTGGACATACGGATTTTTCCGGCCCCGGTCTTGGAAAGAGACGGAGTGGTGATCACTGGTTCATCAATCAGCTCCAGATCAGAAATATGGACTTTGGAACGAATGATTCCCATCTGAACAAACAGATAACCTTTAGAATCCGGGCGGGTACTTACTGTACCTTTGAGATTCATGCTGAGAACACGGACAGTATCGCCCAGGTGGATATCTTTTGCTGTGAGCACTTTCTTTGGTTTCTTTTTGGGGGTTGGCTGAGCCATTTTCTGTTCTGCTTTGTTGAGACGTTGGCGAAGCTGCTGACGTTCACGTTCAACAGCAGCGGTGTCTACATATTCATTATGGAATTTATGGAAAAGCTTCATGGTCTGGTCAGCGTAATCCTTAGCATCCTGAAGAACTTTATGTGCCTCTTCGTTTGCCTGACGGATGATACGCTCTTTCTGAACATCCAGTTTTTCCTGTTTGTTTTCCAGCTGTTTCTTAAGCGTTTCAATTTCCAATTTGTACTGTGCAATCTCTGTGCGCTCGTTCTCAATTGTGATACGACTTTCTTCCAGCGAGGTCAGTACGTCTTCAAAAGATTCATCTTGTTCATTGATCTGTTCGCGTGCCTTTTCAATGATGGATTCAGGGATTCCGAGTTTGGAAGAAATTGCAAATGCATTACTTTTTCCAGGAATACCGATCAGTAGGCGATAAGTCGGACTCAATGTTTCTACATTAAATTCGCAGCAGGCATTTTCGATACCGGAAGCGGAAAGGGCAAAAACTTTCAGTTCACTGTATGAGTAGTTGCATGGTGCGGATTCCGCGTTCATGCAGATAAGAGAGAATCGAGATGGCCAGTGCAGCACCCTCCGTCGGGTCAGTTCCGGAGCAGAGTTCGTCAAACAGAACCAGGGAATGACGGTCTGCTTTTCCAAGAAAAGAGACGATATTTGTCATGTGGGAAGAAAAGGTACTTAATGACTGTTCAATACTCTGCTCATCACCGATGTCAGCATAAACTTCGTGGAAGAGAGCAAGTTCACTGCGGTCCAGAGTTGGAATGTGAAGACCGGATTGTCCCATGAGAAGTGAGCAGACCGACTGTCTTCAGGGAAACAGTCTTGCCGCCGGTGTTGGACCGGTGATAACAAGCAGATCCAAATTCATCACCCAGACGGATATCGATTGGAACGACTTCTTCTTGTTAATCAGGGATGACGTGCTTTTTGAGGTTGATGCGTCCTTCATCATTAAAGACAGGTTCGCTTGCATTCATTTCCATCGCAAGCGTTGCTCTTGCAAAAATAAAGTCCAACTGAACCATCAGTCAAGATTGAGTGAAATTGCTTCCTGTTCAGTAGCAATCTGTTGGCTGAGATCAGCCAGAATCACTTCGATTTCTTTCTGCTCCTGAAGTTCCAGTTCGCGCATGTCATTGTTTAACTTGACTACGGACATTGGTTCGATAAAAAGTGTAGAGCCGGTAGAAGACTGATCGTGGATCATACCGGGAACCTGCCCTTTGTATTCGGCTTTGACAGGAATGCAATATCTGCCATTTCGCATAGTGATGACAGAGTCCTGTAGATAGGTGCGGGCACTGCCGTTTACCAGCCCTGCAAGCTGTGTATGGATACGATCGTTGGTGATCTTCATGTTTCTGCGGATCTGGCGGAGAGCAGGGCTTGCATCATCGCTGATTTCCTCCTCGGAGAGAATGCATCTGCGGATTTCTGTGGACAAAGGTGTGAGTGGAGAAAGTCCATCAAACATGCTGTCCAGAGAGTCACCAGGAAGATCGTTACGTTCTTTACGAGAGTAAGTTTTGACTCTGGAAGTGTTTTCAAGAAGTCCGCAGACTGCCAGAATTTCCTGAATACTAAGAGCACTGCCGATTTCCAGACGTTTCAGAGAACCACGGATATCTTTGACATTTCCAAAAGAAATGGATCCTTTTTGGAATAGTCTTGTCAAAGCATCTTTTGTCTGTACCTGCATCAGGCGGATCGTTTCCAGATCTGTAGATGGTTCCAGGTTTTTACAGAGCTGTTTTCCCATATAAGAAGACGCTTTTTCTGTAAGTTTTTCTATGATTTTTGGATATTCCAATGCATTTAATGCTTTTTGATTCATAATAACTCCTTGTTGCTTAAATTGGTTTAGTTCACCAGTCTCTATTCTACATGATTTTGACAGGAATGAAAAGAAAAATGTGAAATTTTGTTCATAAAAACTTCATAAAATCCGGGTATGATTTCCCCTAAGTATTGTATTTACAGGGCTTGCGGGAATAGGCAGTGAGCGGGGAATGAGGGTTTTGTGACATTGTTGTGACAAATGCCGGAGAAAATGCAAATTTATAGTGTCAGAAACCAGTAGAAAAGATATGACGGTTCGGTTATAATAAAGAAAAAGTATTGAGCGAAAGGTGTGGAGCAGATGAAAAAGACAGCAGATAACTGTGCCATATTAAAAGCGACAGCAGTATACGATATTCATTTTTAAAGACCAGGTTATCCGCTTTGCGACATCATCAAAACTGGAAAGATATACAGAAGTAAAAGAATGGGATAAAGGATATCTGGTTGTAATGGCGAAGTATAAGAACCTGAATGAGATGGAAGAGTATATTGATCTGATTCCGATTCTTCAGAACTTATATTATGATGTAGATGAATTCCTTGCACCAATAAAGGAGGTCCGGATTGATTATGCAGCTTGATATAAAAGATGTAGCAGATGCAGCAGACATGATTATTAATGGATATGCATATACGCAGGAGGGAAAATATATTCGGATACTTAATCTGAATAGACCAAACCATGCAGCAGTTATATACGATGATAAGATTGTGGAAACCAATATGGATGATATCGAAAATCAGATAGTCTTGGATTACTATTTGAACAATAAGCAGTTTATGGAGGACTAGCCATGCCGAAATACTATGAATTCAAAGTGTGCGGTTATTATCTGTATTATACTGCAAGCTGTGTGATCGAGGCCATGCATGTTCATGCCAGCGACAGAAAACTGACAGAAGCAGGATCAGCGAAGTTTGTCAAAAATGATGGTGATACAACTTGGAGAAACAAGGAAGTCTGACTGATCGTGAAGTAAGAAAAATCAGAGCGTTCATTAAGGAACATTATAAAGAAATGTATCTGAAATGGGTTGAGCTTGCTGACACAGGATTTTATGGCGAAAAATAAAAAAGATATCGAAGAAAAGAACAGCGTGCCGGTAACGATAAAAATGCTGTTAGATCAGTATACTGAAATATTACGGAAGATATATGGAAGTCATTTAAAGACAGTAATTTTATATGGATCCTATGCAAGAGGAGATTATAAGGCAGATTCTGATATCGATATAATGATTCTCCTGGACTTGTCAGACATAGATATTAAACAGTATCGTCATGAGCTGTCAGAAGAAACTTTTGACTTCAACATGGACCATGACCTTGACATTAAACCGATAGCAAAAGCCAGCAGCACTTCCAGAATTGGGTTGATGTATACCCGTTTTATGCGAATGTGAAAAGAGAAGGGGTAAAATTATTTGATGCAGTTTAATGCAAAATTATTAAAAATTGGAAAGTAGGTATGCTGTCTTCTTATAGAAATAAATATGTTATGGTTGCCATTAGCAAAAAATGGCTAGTCTCATGTGGACGAAAAAAGAAAGACCTTTGGTTGCTTGAATACAGGGGCTTTTCTTATATTTAGGAAATGTAGATATGCAAAGATATAGATAAGACCTTTATTGAAACAAGAATGATGTATTTAAAATTAAAAAGAACAAATGTTCGACAACGAGATTGACATTTTATATAATGGATGGTATATTATAAATATAGATAAAGATTGATAAAAGATAGGAGGCGATGATATGGTAACCGCATTAAATGTTGCAAACAATGTATTGGAGCGGGGATTTTCAGAAGATATTGATATTACTCCTATGAAATTACAAAAGCTTGTCTATTTAATTTACAAGAAATATTATCAGGATACAGATAAAATATTGTTTCAGGATAGATTTGAAGTGTGGAAATATGGCCCGGTAGTAAGGAGCATATATGATGAATTTAAGGAATTTGGCGGAAATGCTATAAAACGCTATTCTAAAGAAAAGAATGGGTCTGTTTTGATTGTAAATGAAAAAAAGCAGCTGATTTCAGAGAGTGCATTAACGCGATATGGGATAAATATAAATTATATGATGGGATTCCATTATCGGCGATGACACATAAAAAGGGAACTGCTTGGTATAAAGCAGCAAAAAGACAAGAGCCTTATTTATCAATTGCGGATATTAAAGAGGAAGAGGTGTTTGTTTCGGCGTGAATACAGATGAGGATTTTTTATATGGAAAACCAACCGAAGAAATAGATGAACCTTTAGATGATTCCCCGGAAATAGATGAAGACCTAAAAGCGAAAAGACTGGCTGAGAAAGATAAGGATAGAAAAGAAAAAAGATTACTTTTCGGCTTTTAAACTTATTGTTGGTTGTTTAGTTTTTTGGGAATAATTTTTATAATAGATACAGTTGCTACAATTCTTTTTGGAAAGACAAGTGAGACGACCAATTCTATTATTGAAGTAATTAAGACTTTACTATTTACGTTAAGTGGATATTTATTTGCAAGAAAAGAAAATGGCGACTAGGGAGGTAGCTTTATTGTCTTTATTTAAATAGCTGGTTGCCACTTTCGATACAATAAGAGCTTTATGAGGGATGCTATAATGTCTTAAAATGGGCTGGAGCTGTAACAGGTTCCGGCTCTTTTTGCATGAAGCGCGGCTTTGATGTGTCGAAAATGTCGAATTATAATCTATTGTGTTATAGCAGAATTGGAAGTATGATGGAAGAAAATGTATACGGGAGGAATGAAAAATGAATGACATAGATAAAAAGAAAAGTATGGAAGGTGGAATGGAAATATTTGCAAGAGCATCAAATTATTTAGGTGATATTGCTAAAAGTGCTTTGGCAAATGACGGTTCAAAGGAAGAATGTGCAATGATTATACCATCTATTGTATTGAAAGGCCTTGCTTGTGAAATTGGACTAAAACGTTGTTAAAAATTGAAGGAAAAAATATTGAACGAGAACATAAATTGAAAACTTTATACCAACAATTAGAAGAAGGTCATCGTTGTGAGATCTCTCAGGTTTTATTAGTTAGCATGACGAAAGTGGATGAAGATTATAATGAAGAAAAGTTAAATGAGGATTTAAATGAAATAAATAAGGCCTTTATAGATTGGCGTTATTTTATGAGAAATCACAACATGTAGGGGTTACGTTTCTGGAGGAATTCTATAAGTCTATTCAAATGATTGTGTATAGTGCAATGCAGGAAAATGAATAATCAAAGCTTATTTTGATGTATCATGCAATACAAAACAAAATATCAAACATACAACAAAGCACTCAATGCCTTATGACATGATGCCTCTTAAGTAGACAAGGTAAATAACCGGATCTACTTAAGGGGAAGCAGGAGGTATTGGGTGCTTTTTTATTTTTCTTTCTTATAAATGGCTTTTATGCAGGAGATTAGGCCTTCACTTGCAGTAAAGGTAAGCGTCCAATAAGAGGGTGTATCGAAATTTCTGGCTGTTGCATGTAAACTATTGATTAGAGTTTTGGGAGTTGACTCTAAAAACTCTAAATCTAATCTAAGGAGCAGGCTTATGGATCTTTCTTCTTTGACTCCAGACAAACAGGTGAAACTTCAATACTGGCTGGATGTAATACGGCAATGCAGGGCC
>ENA-OQDF01000204-OQDF01000204.1-human-gut-metagenome-genome-assembly--contig:-NODE-204-length-23036-cov-4.795364_pt1 | contig 23036 bp, 31 predicted proteins | sample MGYA00242769_ERZ504597 | MGnify/ENA primary metagenome ERZ504597 (study PRJEB26092, sample SAMD00036305) | human gut metagenome | host: Homo sapiens | study: EMG produced TPA metagenomics assembly of...
CTCCGGAAAGGAACTTTTATACTAATGAAAACCAAGATTCAGGATATGACCTCCGGTTCACCGGGACTGGTTGATCATTCTTTTGCAATTCCCCTGATGCTGGGAAATATCTGTCAGCAGCTTTATACAATGGTGGATACCATGGTTGTTGGTCAGGTTGCAGGTGTGGAGGCTCTTGCCGCACTGGGTGCTGTTGACTTTCTGATGTGGGTTGTCACAGGAATATCCACAGGACTCACTCAGGGATTTTCTATTCAACTCTCCCAGTATTATGGGGCAAAGGATTTCGAAAATCTGCGTAAATCTCTGGCTCACAGTTACCGGCTGACCGCATTCATCGCAGCCGGAGTATTGATTCTCAGCCAGTCATTTGCTTCGCTGGTATTAACAGGGCTGCATACACCTTCCAATATTATCGGAATGTCTCTGTTATATCTGCGCATCATTTTCTGTGGAATCCCCGCCACAGCAGCCTATAATATGTTTGCCTCTGCTCTAAGGGCTATGGGAAACAGTAAAACACCGCTGACCGCAATGATCATCGCATCTGTGCTGAATGTCTCACTGGACATCCTTTTTGTGGCAGGCTTCGGATGGGGTGTGGCAGGAGCAGCAATCGCAACTGTGATCGCACAGAGCTTCTCCGCTGTTTACTGTTTCCTGATTTTACGCAGAATTGATATCGTTCATCTGACCAGAGCAGATTTTATGCCTGCCTCCGGCATGAATGCCCGCCTGATGAAGCTTGGTATTCCTGTTGTATTCCAGAATATCATCATCGGTGTGGGCGGTCTGGTAGTGCAGTATGTGATCAATGGCTACGGTTTCCTTTTTGTGGCAGGATTTACAGCTACAAACAAGCTTTATGGTCTGCTGGAAATGGCTGCTATTTCCTATGGATATGCCATCGTTACCTATGTGGGTCAGAATCTGGGAGCCGGAAAGATTGACAGGATCAGAAAAGGCGTCCGCAGCAGTATGCTGCTTTCCCTGCTTACCTCACTGATCATTTCTGCTGCCATGTTTTTATTTGGAAAAAATATTCTCTCACTTTTCATCTCAGGTGAACCGCAGCAGACACAGCAGGTATTGGCAATTGCTTTTAAATACCTTTCTATTATGGCTGCCATGCTCTGGGTTTTGTACTTCCTGTACGTGTACAGATCTGTACTTCAGGGGCTGGGAGATACCTTAATGCCTATGGTAAGTGGTATGGCTGAATTTGTCATGCGTATCAGTGCTGCACTGATCCTTCCCCATTTTATCGGACAGGACGGTATTTTCTTTGCAGAGATTGCAGCATGGAGCGGAGCCACTGTGATCTTATGCATCAGCTATTATGTACGGATGCATAAATATCATTAAGACAAAACAGGCACATAGTCCCGGATATCCGTATATGTGCCTGTTTTGATCAGTCGATCCTGGTACAGCGAAAATTATGTAAGATTCTTAATCCATTTATATTTCTTATAATGTTTATAGACCACCGGCAGTTTAATGATCTCGTCCAGATTGAGTACAAAGTAGACAACCATAACCGGCAGTTTCAGGATAAATGCGCAGATGCATCCCAGAGGAACAATGATACACCACAGAGTTACAGAATCACACAGCATTCCAATTTGAGTCTCCGCCTGCTGCAAGATTCCTCCTATTGTCATACAGTTTACTGATTTTCCTGCGATGTAATAGGAAGAGATCAGCAGCATTTTTGCAGATATCCGCGGGCTGTCGGGGTGAGATCTACCATTTTGTGATAAATGGGGATAAGGCAATCAGGACAAGGCCTGATACAATTCCTGCAATAATCGCAGTTTTGGTAAGTGTCTCGCCTACCTCTTTTGCTTCCTGCAGACGGTCTGCACCAAGACGGTTTCCCACTATGATACTGCCTGCATTTCCAAGTCCGAGGCAGAAGCATACAACAAGATTTTTGGAAATATTCGCTATTCCATTGGCGGCAACAGCATCCGTTCCCATATGTCCCATGATCACAGAATACATGGAAAAACCTATTCCCCATGCAAGATTATTGATCAGTAACGGAACTGTTTTCTGCCAGAAACGGCCAAATAACTTTTTCTCACAGCTTCTGAGACTGAATTTTACAGCTCTGATCCTGCACAATACATAACCAACACTCCACAGGAACTGCACAACTGTTGCAAGTACGGTTGCCAGTGCAGCACCTTTAATCCCCATCTTCGGGAAGCCGGACAGGCCAAAAATGAAAACAGCATTCAATGCGATATTGAGAATTACCATAACCCCATTGATCAGTACTCATATTTACTGCACCACAGTTCTTCATGATTGCCAGGAAAATCTGTGCAATTCCCGAAAACACATAGGAAATGCCGATGACTCTTAAATACTCACTTCCCAAAACGATCAGAGTTTCCTCATTTGTCAGGATTCTCATGAGCTGTTCCGGAAAGAAAAGGGTTCCTGCCAGAAATACTACTGCAATACATCCACAAATCTTTGTCACAAGGCTGAACACCTGGGAAATACCTGTGTAATCCCCTTTTCCATAATATTGTGCCACAAACATATTCTCGCCTGCCATAAATGCAAACATAAACAGATTAAATACAAAAGTAACCTGTGTAGCCAGTGATACGGCTGACATGGCATCCTGACTTAACTTCCCAGCATGATCGCATCACATGCTCCGACCAGGCTGTCATGAACTGCTGAAGTGCAATCGGAAATGCCAGCCTGACTATTTCTTTTCGTAAACTTCGTTTACGCTCATCCATTATCTTTTTTGCTCCTGTATAAAATATTAATGATACTCATCAGTCAATTTTCAGAATCATATTCAGGATTCTTCTTGCGCTGAGACGGATTTCTGCTTGTTAAAGTTCTTCCGTTAAAAACGCAAAGGTTCTTCATCCTGCAGGAAATGCATAAGCTGATATGCACACATGATCGCTACGTTTTCCTCTTTCAGGATTCTCTTTACTTCTTCTCTGTCAGCAAGCACAACTTCGATTTCTTCGGAATCCTCCTGTGCCGCTTTACTGATCTCGCCTTCTGCGTAACCGTAAACAGTTGCGCAGGATTCATCTGTCATTCCTACCGTTGTGAAATAAGGTTTCTCAAATGCAGGATCTACTTTCAGAGGTGTGAATTTCAGTCCTGTTTCCTCATACATTTCTCTTACTGCACCCTCATGGAATTCTTCGTTCGGTTCTACCAGACCTGCCGGGAATTCATAGACGTATCCGCCGATTGCATATCTGTACTGACGTACCAATACAACCCTGTCTTTTTTCTCTCCGTAAAGACTGTAAATAATTACACCATCCGGAGTATTTTTACCTGTTTTTATCTTTAATTCGCTAATACTCTTCGCACGGGATGCCACGAAATATGACACAGAAGTGTTGTGAATGCTTGTTGCATTTAAATGGTACAAATTTAAAAATTTACAGTCTGTCAGTTTCTCAATATTGTGTATCTGTCCCATAATGGATACTTCCTTTCGCTTTCTATACCTCTGTTGATTATCACAGCCAGTTTTGTTCTATCTCTGTTTTTAATTCACAAAACATCTGATAAAACTCTTCTTTTGCATCAGCTATAATTCCTGACGCAATTTTCCGGTTGTAAGAATATGTAACATTATTTCTTGCCTGCAATGCACGAAGCCACTGCTCCTCATCTCTTATCATCCCGGCTTTATAAGCAGTCTTCAGAATGATTTTCGGTGAACCTGTTGCTCCCTCCGCATATCCATGAATCTCCAGTATTTCTTTCATCATTTTCCAGGACTGCTCAAAACAAATTTCATATAATCCTACAAGTCCGGTAATAACTACATTATCATATGGTTCTTCATAATTATAAATATCTTTCATATTAGATAATGCATTGCAGAAATTTTCATACTTTCTCATACAAAACCCTCCCCTCTTTCTCTATAGATTCTCTTAACTCTTCCTGCATGTCACGATCAAGATTTACAATATCATACTCCAGGAGAGTACTTGTCTCTTCATCCACATCTAACGCAAACCTTGAAAAATCTCCTCCTGTGACTGCAATATCTATATCACTTGTTCTTCTGAAATCCCCTCTTGCTCTTGAACCAAAAAGAATCACTTTTTCAATATCATATTTTTGCGCAAGTTTTCGGATTTCTTCTATAACTTCCGGTCTGATTCCTGTATCATTCATTTTATAAACCTCACATTCAGGTGTTTATATTGTCTGCTTTATCTTACCATATTATCTTATCTTTTTTAAGTCTGTCTGACAATTTCCGTAATTATTTTTTGCGCATCAAAAAAGAACAGCCGCAGACTTTTCATCATACGGCCGTTCTTCTTTTTTATTTATTGAGAATGTCAGTTTCCTCTGTATCTGTCAAATATAAGATCAATCTCCCTTAAGAACTACACGGATTCTCTTATAGATCAGGAATACGATCAGGGATGTCAGAGCATATTTGAATATATTGAATGGGAAAATAATCATTGCTGCAAATGTAAGAAGATTATTTACAGAGCTGTGTACTGCACTTCCCATTTCGATAAATGCTTCTACCGGCATTCCAAAAGCCTTTCCGTATGCCGGAAGTAACACGAATGCATTGATAAAGCATGCAACTACTGCTGTAAGTACGGTTCCAACTGCCATTCCGATCACTGCATGTTTTCTGCTCTTAACAGATTTATAACGGTAGATCAGACCTGCCGGAACTGCAAATGTACATCCAAAGATGAAGTTTGCCACATCGCCTACACCTGCTGTCATAGATCCCTTTGTTACCAGATGCACAAGAATCTTCACCAGCTCGATCAGTACACCTGCGATCGGTCCCATTGCGAATGAACCAACCAGTACCGGGATTTCTGAAAAATCCAGCTGATAAAAAGTCGGTGCCAGGAAAGGAAGCGGAAACTCCAGATTCATTAAAATTCCTGCGATAGCGCCAAGCATGGCTATCTGTGTGATGGTTCTCGTCTTACTCCTTGCTACCACATTTCCATTTCTTAATACCTGTTCACTCATACTGTTTCTCTCCTTTGAAATTATTCTTTGTTTAAAAGAAAATTCCACAAGCTTTTATATAATGAAGATTTTCTTCAACATATAAAAAACCCCGGATCATATATCCGGGGTAATGAGCACGTATGGTAAATATCGCGTGTTCTTCTCTCATCCAGACTATACTGTCGGTTCTGGAATTTCACCAGATCAGCCGCCGAAGCGGGTCGCGGACTATAACCGCCGGTAGGGAATCTCAGCTATGCTGATCACCACAACCCCGAAGAATTTTCTTTTATCTGCGTCTGATTATACTACATACAGATATCTATTGTCAATACAACTATTCCATTACGCTCCTCTATTGACTTTGCTTTTCCAGGCTATTATAATAAATCCAGAAAACGAAAGGAGGTTTTCAATATGAAAACATGGACAAAGAAGTTCCAGAAAATGTTAACACTGATACTTGCCATCTGCCTCGTTACCGGCTGCATGGGATTCTCAAATGTGCAGGCAGCTACCGGAAAGTCAGGTACAACCTACTATGATACCTGCATAAATGGAAAAAAAGGCGGAACAATAACAACCAATGGCACAAAATACTATATGTCAGGCACAAGAAAGGCTATATGTAAGGGGAACACTCTGACAATGTATGCGTCATTTAATACTTCCAAAAACGGAATATTAAACAGCCAAAACAAAAAAGCATATATAAAATACGGAAAACATACATTTAAACTTACTTCCAAGACCAAATACTATTTTTCCGGAGGTGAAGCTCCCAACGATTATTGCTCAAAATCCGCTTTCATGTCTACCATGAGAAGCATGAATGGATTAGGTCTGCGCATTAAGGTAACCAATGGAAAAGTTGTTGAGATGTCTTTCAATTCATGATACCACAAAAGCCGCAAAGCTAGAAATTCCCACTTTACGGCTTTTGTTTAACTTGTCATTATTTTTTCCGAAACCATTCTTTTTTCTCTGTTCTCACAACCCATCCCTGAGAAGATTTTCATCTCATCAGGCACTTTTCATAAGTCAGACGAATATTTGTAATATTAAAGCAGGAGACTCACTTCATTGATAAAATTTTACTCTGCCTGATCAATATTATCAACCCTACAGCCCGCTAATACAACCATTCCAGGATTAGAAAAACAGGAAATCACTGCCAGACAAATGAAAAATATATAATATCCCGGTATTTTGTAGTTCATAAGTATTGCTGCCATAGTTTTCACCTCGCTTATGTACAATCTTCAGTAATTCATTTAGAGGATTGTTATAATTCACTCATCCTTTATTACACTCATTATACCCTTTTCTCATCAGCTTTTCATTCACTGGCAGTATATGTTTTATGCCACAGCAACAATAGTTTTCCCACTTATAGCCGAACATTAGCTTTGGTCTTTACAGTCAGCTATCAAATATAAAATTTACAATCTTCTTTGATAATTGACGAACTACTGAGAATATGCTTTAATGGATTTAGCATAAATACTTTAGGAGAACAAACATAGTTCTCAACTATGCTTCTACACCAACGATACATGTATCATATCTCACAGAAAGAAATGGGGGAACACAAATGGGACTTATAGCTATCAGCAGCATGGTATTCTTAGGTGGTATGTATCTGATGATTGCATTTGCGTGGTGGATTTTGCAGATCATTGCCAACTGGAGGATCTTTATCAAAGCAGGGGAAGACGGATGGAAAAGTATTATTCCAATATATGGCGATTATATTTCTTATAAAATCGCATGGCAGCCTGCATATTTCTGGCTGACATTGGTTCTTGGAATCGTATCTTCCTGCTTACAGGGAACTCTTGAAACAAACGACAGTTTAATGATCTCAATGATCATTGTACTGATCAAAATCATACTTGCCATAATCAGCATTATGTACAGTGTTAAGCTTGCAAGAGCCTTCGGCAGGGGCACAGGATTCGCCATTGGACTTATCTTCTTACAGCCAATCTTCATGCTGATCCTTGGCTTCGGCGATGACAGATATTATGGGGCAAATAAATAGACAACCGCTTAAAGAAGTAAAATAAGCACTATAAAATAGTCTGAAATAAAATACCCTTTCGTCATGTCATACGACGAAGGGTATTTTATTTCAGACTATTTATTTTTGTAAAGCACAAACGCCTCATATGGATTCAGGATGATTTTCCTGTCAAATACTTTTCTTCCCATGTTCGTAATCAGGCACTGAGCTCCTTCTATGAATGTTTCCGGAAGTTCCATTTCCGCTTCCTGTGCACTGAAATTACATACTGTGAGCAGCTTCTCTGATTCAAGCTTTCTTATGTAAGCAAAGATCTGGTCATGATCACGGTACAGAGCCTCAAATTCTCCGTATACGATGATATCCATTTCTTTACGCAGACGGATCAGTTTCTGATAATAATGGAAAACAGAGTCCGGATCTTTTAACTGATCTGCCGCATTGATCTGCCGGTAATTTGGGTTTACCTTGATCCATGGTTTCCCTGTAGTGAAACCTGCACCTGCGGAAGTATCCCACTGCATTGGTGTTCTGGCATTATCGCGGCTTCTGAGCATCAAACATTTCATCATATACTCCGGTGTCAGTCTGCCTGTCTCTGTCAGCTCAGTGAAATAATGAAGGCTCTCGATATCACGGTAGTCCTCCAGCTTATCAAAATAAACATTAGTCATTCCAAGCTCTTCACCCTGATAAACATAAGGGGTTCCCTGCATCATATGAAGGCAGGTCGCCAGCATCTTGGCTGAAATATCGCGGTAAGCAGGATTGTCATTTCCGAATCTGGATACACTTCTTGGCTGATCATGGTTTCCAAGGAAAAGGCTGTTCCATGCTTTTCCTGCCAGTTCTTCCTGCCATTTGATCATGATCTTCTTGAACTCTTTGAAATCATACCGTTCTGTGGTCCATTTGCCATAATCACCACCACCGATTTCTACATGCTCAAACTGGAATACCATATTCAGTTCTTCTCTGTCATCACCTGCGTATTTCTGTGCTTCCTCAATGGTAACTCCTGAGGTTTCCCCCACAGTCATCACATCATATTTGGAAAGAACTTCCTGATTCATTTCATGCAGGAATTCGTGGATTCTTGGACCATGAACACTATACGGACCGAAATCGCCATACAATCCGTTATTCATCTCTCCGTCAGGAAATTTCTGATCTTTGGAAATCATGCTGATAACGTCCATACGGAAACCATCGATTCCCTTTTCACACCAGAAGTTCATCATATCATAAACTTCCCGGCGAACCTTTTCATTCTCCCAGTTCAGATCCGGCTGTTTCTTGGAGAACAGATGAAGATAGTACATATCTGTCTGTGCGTCATATTCCCAGGCTGAACCTCCGAATACTCCGCCCCAGTTATTTGGTTCCTTACCATTCACCGGATTTCTCCAGATATAATAGTCGCGGTAAGGATTGTCTTTGGATTTACGGCTCTCGATAAACCAGGAATGTTCATCAGAAGTATGGTTTACAACCAGATCCATAAGAATCTTAATTCCTCTTTTGTGTGCTTCTGCAAGGAGAGTTTCATAATCCTCCATTGTTCCGTAATCTTTGTAGATCTTTCTGTAATCAGAAATATCATAGCCGTTATCATCCTGAGGAGACTCCAGCATAGGAGAAATCCAGAGAACATTCACACCTAACTCCTTCAAATAGTCAAGCTTCTCAATAATTCCTCTGATATCCCCGATTCCGTCTCCATTACTGTCTTTAAAGCTTTTGGGGTATATCTGGTAAACAACACTTTCTTTCCACCAGGTTTTCTTCATAAATGTAAGCCTCCTGTTTGTATTTCTCAAGTTTATTGATGTGTTATTTTACTGCACCGGCAACAACACCGTTCATGATCCACTTCTGGCAGAAGATATATACGATCAGTACAGGTGCCAGTACAAGCAGATAAGAGGCAAATGCCAGATTATAGTCTACAGAGAACTGGCTCTTGAATACATACTGTGCAAGCTGTAAGGTCTGCTGGCTCTCATCACTTAAGAGTACCAGTGGCATACTGAAGTCGTTCCATGTCCACATAAAGGAAAGGATTGCTACTGTTGCTGTAGTTGGTTTTAATACCGGGAAAATGACCCGGCTGAAAATCTGGATGGGATTGGCACCATCGATCATTGCTGCTTCATCCAGTGCTTCCGGTATCGCCTTGATCGCACCTGTATAAAGGAAGGTATTCATGGGCAGACCAAAGATAACATACAGAAAAGTAATACCGTAAATATTATCCAGATGGAACGCATTTGCCTGTACAACCAATGGAAGCATGATTACCTGGAACGGGATAAACATAGCACTGATAAAGTAGTAATACATAACGGAAAAGAATTTGCTCTTTTTCCTGTTTCTGGTTATTGCATACGCTGCAAAAGAGTTTGTGATCAATGTAAAGAACAGATTGATCACTGTAATAAATGTAGTGTTAAAAATCCGCGGAAAATCGGTCATCACCCAGGCATCTGCGAAGTTCTGCAGACGCAGCTTTCTGGGCAGTGCCAGTACGTTATTCATGTCAGACGGATCCTTAATTGCGATCATCAGTGCCATATACAGAGGCAGAAGAATGATCAGCACAATTCCTATGATAAGAAGAATCGTTACAGGCCAGTTGTAACGTTCTTTTACCTTCGCTACACCCTGTTTCATCCTAACTTCTCCTCTCTCTTCTCAAGTATACGCAGCTGGAATACAGAAATCAGCACAACTACGATGAAAAGCACAACTGCATTGGCTGACTGGTAGGCGAACTGTCCTCCGCCAAATCCTTTCTTATAAATCAGGACTGCAATGGAAGTAGTTGCTGTTCCAGGTCCACCATCTGTCATGGCCATGATCTGATCGTAAACCATCAGGTAACCTTTGGCAGAGAGCACCATATTAATGGTAAAGGACGGTGCCAGAAGAGGGAAAGTGATCTTGCTGAATCGCTTGAATCCTGTAGCTCCGTCCAGATCAGCAGCTTCATATACATCTGTATCAATAGACTGGAGTCCTGCAATATAGATCAGTGTATTGAATGCACATCCGATCCACAGAGATACTGCAATGATTCCCCACATCGCACTGTTGGTACCCAGGATATTCACACTGAGAGCCTCGATTCCCAGAGTTTTTCCAAGCTCCGGGATCAGGTTTGCAAAAATATAGTTGAAGATGAATCCCACGATCAGGCTTCCCAGCATATACGGCAGGAAATAAAATGCTTTAATCGTATTTTTGAATTTAATCTTTGCATTTAATGCGCATGCGAGCACAAGACTGATCACATTAACCAGGATCGTAGTGATCACAGCAAATTTAAAGGTGAAAATGTAGGCATTTCCTGTATCTGCATCTACAAACATATGCAGGTAATTACGCAGCCCTACGAAATTCCAGTCTCCGTATCCTCTCCAGTCAGTAAAGCTGTAGAACACACCTTTCAGGAAAGGAATTGTATGGAAGATGAAAAATAATACTGCAAGAATGCCAACATAAATATAGTAAACTTTATTGACAGCAGGTCTTTTACGATTCGCTGCTTTCTTCATAGGCTCATCCCCTCACTTAATCTACATTCGCAACATCATATTTTTCGTCACACTGTTTCAGGAACTGTTCGATGTTTTCCTTATCATCCATTCCATTTGCACGATTTAAACTAAGTTCAGTAAGCAATGCAGACATATCAAATCCTGATGGGTAATAGTGGTCTTCAAAGTTGGCAACTTTACCATTGCTGATATCTTCCTGTACACCTGATACTGCTTCATCACTCTGCTCTACACCCTTTAATGCGGAGAATGAGAACTGCTCATCAATATAAGTCTGTACATTTTCTTTTTCCATCATAAAGGAAACGAAATCTTTGGCTGCGTCTACATTAGAACTGCTCTTGCTTACGCCCAGAAGCACATCCACACCTGATGTAACCTTGTTCTGGGATTCATCATTGGAAGACGGCAGTGCAAACATGTTTATTTTCACATCCGGATTAGCATTACGGTACTGGCTGATCGCCCAGTTTCCGTTGATGATCATTACAGCGTCACCGTTGGCAAATTTCTTGTTTCCGTCATCATAGCTAAGTCCCATGAAATCATCCTGTGCATAATCAAGAAGTGTCAGATATTTCTCTGTAATCTCCTCATGAGTTCCCACAAATGTTGTCTTGCCTGCTTTGCGGTCATCTGCGAAGCTCTCCGGTGCAAGGTCTGCTGCTATGGAATTCATGGTGCATTTGCTGTCCATGCATCTTTATAAGTCATCAGTAATGGCTGCTCGCTGCATCCTTGATTTTCTGAAGAGTATCTATAAACTCATCCCAGGTCTTCGGAACTTCCAGTCCAAGCTCTTCGAATTTCTCTGTATTGTAGATGACACCGGAAGCATTTGTAGCAAATGGAACACCATATATTGTCTCTTCTTTGTCCTTATTTACATCGTAAACCATGTCAATATAGGCTTCCTGTACATCCTTGATATAATCCTGATCACCCAGGTCAAGCAGCATACCTGCACCCTCAACCTCAGTGTAGTTGTTATCGCCGCCCATTGCTACGATGTCTGGCATATCATTCTTTGCCATTCTGGTCTTTAATACTGTTCCTGCATCCGGCGGAGCAGTAACCTTTACTGTCACATCGTCATGGCTTTCATTATATTTGTCTACCAGTTTCTGAATCGTATCCTTGTTCTCAGGTTTTGTGGAAAAAAGTTCCAGTTCTGTTTTACCTGAACTTTTCGCTGAAGATCCTGCGTCGGATGAACCGCCGCATCCTGTTAATGTGCCGGCAAGCAAAGTACCAATTACCAATGTGCTTATTATTTTTTTATACATTTTTTCTCCTCCCATAATTTAATTTTCATTAACTACGAAGCTGCGCAACCTCTGTTTTCCCTTGGTGACTTTATCATAACGCAGTCTGTCTGTAAAAATCAACAGGTTTCTCGGGAAACTTAAATTTCACACAAAATTTATTATCTGTTTTTATGCATATTGTATAATATTTGGTACACTTTTACACTATAAACTCAACCAGATAAGTTCTGTAAATTGCAAAAGAGAGCCTGCTATTCTTTCACAGACTCTCTTTTTATCAGCCGCACCGGGCTCTTGATATTCATTTCTTTTAAAGTTTCTCCCTCTATCATCCGGTGCAGACGGCGCAGGGAGATCACGCCCTTCTGGTGGATATCCTGATGAACTGTAGTCAGCCTGGGACGGACAAACTCCGCATAAATACTGTCATCATAACCTACTATGGAAATCTGATCCGGAACCTTAATCCCATGATCAAAGAAATAGTTCATAGCCTCAATCGCTCCGTAATCCGAAGAAAACGCCAATGCCTTTACTTCAAGGAAACGGGGAAGCAGTTCTTCATACCTGCTGAGGCGCTGTCTCTTCTCCCCCGGAACTACGATCAGACGAGATTTGCTGCAGAAACCGCCCTGCTTTTCCATAGCCTGTTTAAATCCGTTCCATCTGCGGGAATCACTGTCCTTATCTGTCTCTGCGATAAACAATGCCCTGTGATATCCACAGGAATACAGGTATTCTCCAACCTGATATCCACCGGAATAATCGTCAACTCCTACATTCTGGAAGGTGTATTCACCTTCCGGAAATGCATCGATCAATATCATCTTTTTGTTCAGTTTTCTGGACAGCTGTCTGTATCGTTCCTCATCATATCCCAGAATGATCAGACCCTCAACATTCCACCTGGAAGCCATGTCTACTACATCTTCAATTTTTTCCCCACCGATAAGCATGACGAAATAACCTTTCCGTTCTGCTTCTGTCTGTATGGTTCCGATCAGCTCTCCCACAAAGGAATCCTGCAGAGACTGCATTCCATGGGCAGTGGCAAATCCAAGCACTACTCCGATGATTCTGGAGCCATGACCTGACAACATCACAGATCCCATATGTGGAACATAATTCTGTTCTTTCAGAATGCGGGTAATCTTATCTATGGTTTCCTGAGACACTCTCTTGGTATTTCCATTGATCACATTGGAAACCGTAGTCCGGCTCACCCCCGCCATATCTGCAATATCCTGAAGTCTGATCATTTAAACGCCTCCTGCTTTACGATATTTTATAGATTCATACAATAATGTTAAAGATATCCTTGTCTATAAAATGTTTATACCATATATATGTTTTTAAGTAACTTCCGTTTTTATATTATGATATAAGAATTGCGGGAGCTGCTTTGCAGCGGAGCAATTCTTAGATATCAATGACCCTAACTGAGGCTTTTATACCTGTGTAGTCGGATTCGCAGACAAGCGAATGGTATAGTTATTTCCCAGATTGAAACAAAATTGCGCGTCTGACTCTCATCATTGGAAAATAACGAGAATGCGACGCGCAGTTATTCAAAGGATGAACTGAATGATACTTTTATTCTTCATCCGCATGATAAATTCCCACATAGCCCTGCGGTTCTACTCTGACAATCTGCTCGACTTCCTCTGTTTTCTCCGGGAAGTCCGCTTCTGTATGAAATCTCACACAGGTTCCGCAGGAGGAGCTTAAATCTCTTGGGACCGGCATGACTTCTGCCTCAGATTCATTGCCTGGCAGTTTCTTCGAAACTGGATAGCACCATAATGGGAATAGAAGGTTGCTATATATGTGATCATTTTTTAAGTTTCAGCAGGATATCATCTCCCTGCTCTGTTGCCTGTACCTGATATCCCTGATGTGTTGCAAATCTGGATACATTCTCTTTTGCAACTACATTATCAACCAGAATCTCATATTCTTTGTCTCCGGATTCCATTGCATTCTTTGCACGGATCACTGGTTCCGGACAGGATAAACCTCTTGCATCTACTTTCTTCATTCGTCTCTCTCCTTTTAGAGTGTGTCTAAAAAAATACTTTCCGCAAAGTGAGCGTATTGATTGCGGAAATAATGTCTGCATTCCGACAATCAGCCTTCTTCTTTTCTCATGGAGTTCACTGCTGCGATTACTGCAACTACAACGATTCCAATAATAACTGCGATTTTTCCATTTGCTGTAGGACCTTCACCGGAAGATGCCAGTCCGAAGTTATGGGCAAAAGCAGCGCCTGCCATCAGACCGAGAACAGTCACAGCGGAGTCCGTATTTCCCTCGCCTGCAAGAATAAGCTGACGAAGCGGGCATCCACCAAGGAGAATACATCCAAAGCCTGCCAGATACATTCCCAGTGCGTTCCACAGTCCGTCTGTGTGTGCAATCGGCTGTCCCGCAAATCCCGGATTGAAATAGGATGTTCCTGTAACTGCGCCGAGGATCAGATTCATTACCAATGCTGTCACAAGAATTGCAACAAAGCCGAACAGTAATTTGTATTCTTTGAAAAGTACCGCATCACGGATACCGCCGACCATACACAGACGTGTTCTCTGAGCTAGGATACCAACAATGATTCCTGCTGCCAGTGCAATAATGATTGCAGCATGTTTTGCTCCAGGTCCGCCTTCCGGCTCTGTGAAATGGATAAATGCAGGTGCAGCTACCAGTAAAAGAAGCATCACGATCTGGAATGCAGGATAAATACCGCCTTCCAGCTTCGGCATCTTATAAGAACGTTTCAGTGTGTAACCTTTCTTCAGGAAAACAGTTCCTGTAAGAATACCGGCTACAAATCCAACAAGTCCAAACAGAGCATTTCCGTCTCCACCTGCCAGACGCAGGATCATACGGAATGGACATCCAAGAAACATCAGACATCCGATCATAACAAATGCGCCAAGTGTAAATCTGGTCACAGGTGCAGAGCCGCCTCTTGGACGGAACTCTTTCTTAGCAAGTGAAATGATACATGCTCCAAGCACCAGACCAATGATCTCCGGGCGGATATACTGAACTGCTGCCGCTGAATGAAGTCCCAGCGCACCTGTGGTATCTCTCAGGAAGCAGGCAATACAGAAGCCATATTTGCCGGATTTCCAAAAAACACCAGAATTGCAGCGATCAGACCGATCACGCCTCCTGCCAGAACTATGGTTCCCTTTTCGTTTTTCATTTATTTCTTTCCTCCTTTTACACCGACTTTTTTTGTTGTCAGCACAATTTCTTTGTATCTATTTTATCATTTTTATGTTGAAATCACTAATTCATTATAGCCGTATTTTATAGTTATTTATAGAAATCTTTTATAAGTTGTGCTATACTATCTTTAATTATATAAAAATCGAGGGATTTGTTACTATGAATAAAATATATCTGGATCAAGCCAGTACGTCTTTTCCAAAAGCACCATCTGTGGCACAGGCAGTTTATGATTACCTGGCAGGCTCTGCTGTGAATGTGAATCGGGGAGGATACCGGGCAGCTTATTCTGTGGAGGAGCAGATTTTTGAGACAAGAGAACAGCTTCTGAAGCTCTTTCACTTTACTTCCGGAAAGGGTAAGAATGTTATTTTTACAGAAAATATCACTGCCAGTCTGAATGTTCTTCTGAAAGGACTTCTGAAACCCGGCGATCATGTACTTGTAACTGCCATGGAGCATAATGCAGTGATGCGTCCTCTTGTACAGCTGGAGAAACATGGAATTTCTTTTGACAGGATCCCATGCGCTTCTGACGGCAGTCTTCTGCTTGATAAAGCGGCTGCACTCCTTCGTCCTGAGACTAAGCTTGTGGTCTGTCTTCATGCTTCCAATGTATGCGGAACTGTCATGCCTGCACAGGAAATCGGGAATTTCTGCAAAGAACATGAACTTCTTTTTATTCTGGACACTGCACAGACGGCAGGAACCATTGACATTGATATGGAGAAATATCACATAGACGCACTGGCATTTACAGGTCACAAGGGACTCAGAGGGCCACAGGGAACAGGTGGTTTTCTGATTCGTAATGAACTGGCAACGCAGATCGAGCCTCTTATCAGTGGGGGAACAGGAAGCGCCTCACATTCTGAGAAAATACCGGCATTTCTTCCTGATCGTTTCGAGCCCGGAACTCCCAATATACCTGGGATTCTGGGACTACATGCCGCACTCTGTGATCTGGAGAAACAGTCCATGGAAGAAATCCGCCAACATGAATTAATGCTGACACAATACTTTATGGATGGTATCCTGAATCTGGATCCTGAAGAAAAATTTCTGCGTATTATCGGTAAAAAAATATTGAAAACCGTTGTGCAGTTGTATCCGTCCAGACCTTACATATGGACATGGCTCAGGCCGCCTTTGAGCTGGACAGTACTTATGGAATTATGACAAGAGTCGGCCTTCACTGTGCACCAAACGCACATAAAACTCTTGGAACATACCCGGAGGGTACTCTCCGTTTTTCTTTCGGACCTGAGAATACAAAGCAGGAACTGGATATTGCTTTAGATGCATTATCCGCATTACTATAACAATCCCAGTGTACCAACAAGTTGATTTCTTGAACAATCTTACGTCTAAATTTCTTATTTCCGCGTTGTCGTCGGTCGCCGTAGCCACCGCTACGCCTCTCTCCTCCGCCTTGAAATAAGAAAATTTATCCTGCAAGATTGTTTCAAGAATCAACTTGTCGGTACACTCGTACATAAAAGGAGATTTTCACAATGGAATTTAAACAGTTAGAAGCATTCGTCTCTGTCGTGGATTACGGCAGCTTCTCAGAGGCGGCCCGCCGCCTCTATCTGACTCAGCCTACGATCAGTGCTCATATACGTTCTCTGGAAGATGAACTGCATATGAAACTGATCATCCGCACTACAAAGAAAACAACGATTACAGCCAAAGGCTACCAGCTTTATGACAGTGCAGTCCGTATGCTGGAGATCAGAAATAATCTGCTTGAGAATTTTACAGGTGCCCACAAACATATGATAGATCTGGCTGCATCTACCATCCCTTCTTCTTATCTTTTGCCGGAATTGCTTGCTGCTTTCGGAAAACGCACCCGGATGTTTATTTTCACTCCATACAGTCAGACAGTTCTGAATCCATCAGCCGGGTACTGGACGGAACTGTAGATCTGGCTCTGGTAGGCCAGAATACACGTGATGAGAGCTGCGTGTTTATTCCTTTCTGCCATGATGAGCTGGTCATAGCAACTCCTGTAACAGATCACTATCTTGCACTCAAGGACAGAGAAACACCCGCTGTTTTTCATGATTTCCTGAAAGATCCTATTATTTTCAGGGAAAAAGGCTCTGGCACAAAAAAAGAAATGGACCTTTTTCTGGAGCGCACAGGCATCACAACAGGCAATCTGAATGTGATTGCCCGCATGAATGACCTGGAAAGCATCAAAAAGTCCATTGTTAATGGTCTGGGAATCTCTATTCTTTCATCACGCTCTGTCAATGACCTGCAGAGGACAAAGCAGATTCTTGTCTTTCCGCTGGAGGAAGCTGCCCATAAGCGCAGTTTCTATATAGTCTACAGCAAAAACAGGATTCTGAAACCCCATGTAAAGCAGTTTGTACAGTTTGTGCGAGACTATTATATGTAACTGTTATCTGCCGGCTGAAAAAAAGAGAAAAATTGATAATCTTCATGTTCTCACAAATACCACTGATACTTCTGAGTAGCAGTCAGGCGAATGTTGGTTATTGCACTTGATTTTGCGAATACATAAATAAGTCAAGGAGAAGCACAGGCTCCTCCTTGTCAGTCAGTTACAGGTTTTTCTTCTTATAAATAAACCATGATGCTGCTACAGTAAACACCAGCAGATAAAGAAGCAGAATCCCAATACCGGTGTAATTCACCGCCTCACCTGATGAAATGCTTCTCATCAGATGGCTGGTCTGGGATAATGGCAAGGCTGATACAAACTTGCCTACAAATCCCGGAAGTTTCTCTGTTGAGAAAAGGTGTTACACAAATATGCCATAGGCATAATGATATAATTGGAAAACCTCGGCACGTCTGCGTGATTTTTTGCCAGAAAGGAGACCACCACGCCGATGGCTGAGAATACTGCTCCGTTCAGGAACATCACCAGAAAGGACCATCCGTTGAAGATCAGTCCTGTCTCAATAGGTGCTGTAAGAAGCAGTATGATTCCTCCTGCATACAGACCGCGCAGACTTCCCCCGATGATCTGTCCGGCAATAAACTGCCATAATGGTGTGGGGAGATCATCACCTGATCAAAAGCCTTCTCATACAGTCTCTGTACGTTTAGGTTCTGCGCAATGGCGTTGAAGCTTCCGTTCATAGTTGTCAGTGATACCACACCCGGAATCAGAAAATTCAGGTATGGCTGTCCATGAGAAGTGGTCTGGATTCCCATTCCGAATACGATCAGATACATTAGCGGTGCGATCATTGCCGCCAGCGTGATCTTATAGAAGTCCCGGCGGAATTCTACCCACTTCTCCCATAATATTGTTATAATTCCCATACATTTTTCTCCAGATTATTCTAACTTTTTTCGCAACCTCCGCAGGGGACTTCCCTGATTCAGTTAATATCTGCTATTTTGAAATCAAATGTTTCCCGGCTCTTTCTACAAAGACGTCTTCCAGTGTTGTCTCACGAAGAGACGCCTGCCCTGTAAGCTCTTCCAGATACCGGATTGCTTCCTGGCGTGTATGGAAATAGTGATTCTGTGTTCCATCTGCTGTCATCTCGTCCACTGCATAAGCACCAAGACTCTCGATCAATGCTTGCGGAGTACTTACCTCCTCCAGCTTACCATGATCCATCAGTGCCACACGATTACAGAGACTCTGTGCTTCTTCCATATAATGAGTAGTCAGCAGGATCGTCAGGTTTTTCTCATTAAGCTTACGCAGAAGATTCCACATCTGTCTTCTGGAAAGAGCATCCATTCCTGCTGTGGGTTCATCCAGAAGCAGGATCTCCGGATCTGTCAGGAGTGCCCGACAGACCATCAGCTTACGCTTCATTCCACCTGAAAGCTTACGTACTGTACGCTTGCGGAATTTCAGCAGGTCACAGAACTCCAGAAGTTCCTCTGTCCTTTCCTTTATCTGCTTTCTGGGCATAAAATAGAGGCGGCCCTGATATTCCATGATCTCATCCATATTCATATCCTGACGCATGGAATATTCCTGGGTAATCACACTGATTTTTCTTTTCAGATCAGACGTTGTCTTGTAAGCTGCTGACCGTCTATGAGGATTTCTCCCTTTGTCGGAAGAAGAAGGGTTGAGAGCAGACTGATGGTCGTTGTCTTGCCTGCTCCATTTGGTCCGAGAAGGCCAAAAACTCACCTTTTTCAATTTTCAGGTTCAGGGAATCCACTGCTGTAAAATTGTCAAAGGTTTTCGTCAGATTTTTTGTCTCTATCATTTCTCTTCGGCTTTCTCTTTGGCAATGATCAGGGAATAATATCCTGCATCATCCGGAATTTCCTCTACGCTGTTATAGATATGTTCATCCGGCATGCCACAATTCTCTACCATACGGATTTCGCGGCCGCTTCTTGCAAGGATTTCCTTCACCTGATTCATCTTTCTTCCTGATTTCATCATACATAGGTTCCCGGCTGATCCAGTTCACTGTCAAGGCGGTGAACTGCAGGCTGTACATGAAGGGGCTGGTTCCACTCTGTAAGCGGGATGTTCAGGCGTGCTGCTGTTGCGCAGAAGGAAGTAATGCCGCTTACCAGTCTTGTCTCATATCCATCCGCTTCTACTCTCTTCTGTACATATGAAAATGTTGATAGATAGTCGGATCTCCAAGTGTCAGAAATACTACATTCTTACCTGTATCAAGTGCCGCTTCCAGTGCCTTGGCTCCTTTTCATGGTTCAGTTCCAGTTCTGCCTTATCGTGTGTCATTGGCATATAGATTGGCAGGAGTTCTTTGTCTGCAAGCTCAGGTACTGCCTGTACTGCGATCTTATATGCAACTGTTTCACGCACCTCTGCGCCCGGTACTGCAATAATATCATTCTCTTTGATCAGGCGCACTGCCTTTAATGTCATAAGTTCCGGATCTCCGGGGCCAACTCCTACTCCATATAAAATTCCTCTCATTACCATATCCTCCTGTGATTTGCATATACATTTTTATGATATCAGAATTGCAGGAGCTGCTTCGCAGCAAAGCAATTCACAGATATTCATTTATTGTGCTCACTGTTCACTACGTTCTCAATGATGTTGCGTGCGGACAGCACCTTTTATTATACTAAAACAGGATAACTTTTTCAACGAAGTATTGACAATTAATTTCAATTGTGGGATGATGAAAATTATCGAATTTAAGTGAGGAAAGAAATATGAGAAAAATTTTTGCAGTTCTGGCAGCTTTGATCTGCTGTCTGTCAGTATGGACTTCTGTTCCTGCTGCACAGGCTTTCACTCTTGATAAAGAAGATGGGGAGTATTCCATCCAGGTAGAACTGGAAGGCGGAAGCGGCAAAGCCAGTGTCACTTCACCGACTTTGATCACTGTGAAAAACGGCGAAGTAACTGCCGATATCCAGTGGAGCAGTTCTAATTATGACTACATGATCGTTGACGGTAAAAAATATCTCCCTGTCAATGAGGAAGGAACGAATTCTGAATTCCAGATCCCGGTTACCATTATGGATGAGAGCATGCCGGTAATCGCAGACACTACCGCCATGGGTACCCTCATGAGATCAATTATACCCTGACTTTCTATTCCGATTCCATCGGTTCCAAAAGCCAGATGCCGCAGGAAGCAGCGAAACGTGTTGTTGCTGTTGCACTTGTTATTATCGTAGGCGGTGGGATTCTGAATTATTTCGTAAACAAGAGAAACCGATGCTGAACCAGGCAGACACCTGCATCTCAGTTCGGTTAAGAAATACAAAAGCTGCCATACGGCAGCTTTTTTGTATTCTGTATCTTTATTCAGCCATCTCCACTTCCAGCACATAGTCTACAGGATCCGGCAGTACAGGATCCGGACCAAGGTCAACAAATGCGATATCCGGATAATCGCTGTGCACCCATAAAGTAGAAATCGGCACTTCATGTCCGTCATCCAGGGCACGTACTTTCACAATCTTATTCTTGTCAAAGCCAATCAGCGGCAGTGGTCCTAATGTATTCTCATAAATATGGACATAATACTTGTTTCCATTTCTGGTGATACGTCCGTAATCCGGTTTCGGGATATCTGTTGCCGGAGCGCATCCATAGATACTGTCATGGTTCTTATCCATCCAGCGTCCGATTTCCGCCAGGATCGCAGAGGATTCTTTCGGGAATTTACCTTTCGCATCAGGTCCTACGTTCAAAATCATATTTCCACCTTTGGAAACGCACTCTACCAGCTTCTTGATCAGCATGGAAGCAGGTTTGTAATAGTGGTCATTTGCACAGTAACCCCAGTTATTATTCATGGTGAAGCATGCTTCCCATACCATCGGATTCCCTTCTTTGTCGCAGATTCCTTCCGGCGGGATGATCTGTTCCGGCTTACGAAATCGCCATGATATGGTGTCGGATTGCAGTCATACAGAGAACCTCTTCCCTCACCGCTGACTTCCAGACGGTTATCAATAATGATTCCCGGCTGTAATCTGCGGACCATATCTATCAGTCTTGTTGCTCCCCATTTCTCGCCCCGCATATCATCATATGAAAAGTCAAACCACATAATATCGATTTTTCCATAATTTGTGCAGACCTCTTCCACCTGATTGTACATATACTCTATATAACGAGAAAAATCTCTGTTTTCATTACTGCATTCCGGATGGTTTCTCATAGGATGGATGCGGTCTCCGTAATGAGGATAGTCCGGATGATGCCAGTCAAGTAAGGTGAAATACAGACCGACTTTCAGACCTTCTTCGCGAAGGGCTTCCACATATTCTTTGATCAGGTCTCTTCCTGCAGGTGTATTGGTAACTTTATAATCTGTGTATTTACTGTCAAATAAACAGAAACCATCATGGTGTTTCGCAGTCAGAACTACATATTTCATACCTGCTGCCTTTGCCTCTTTTGCCCACTGTTTCGGGTTATAGTCTCTGGCATCAAATTCTTTCATAAACGGAAGGTATTCTTCCTCAGGCATCTCCTCTGTACTGCGTACCCATTCTCCTCTTGCAGGAATAGAATATAATCCCCAGTGGATAAACATTCCGAAACGGGCATCCTGATACCATTTCATACGTTCTTCATATTCTTTTCTATTAAACTGATACATGATTTTTTATCTCCTTTATGTAAATACAAATTCAATATCCAATCCTTTACATCTATACAATAATGTAATCCGGCAATACCAGAAGATGCTCACAGGTGTCATCTCCGGGCATCTTATTTATCGCTCTGTTACATTAATCTAAGCAGCATATCCCCGGTTCCTACATTGTAACCGCTGGTCGCATAAATCCCATTCAGGGTTCCATTCGTCACAATGATCAGCGGAAGTTTGTCCGGATCTACGTACATACGCCTTCCCAGAGTATTGATAATCTCTGAGAAATCATCATAATAAATCTGAATATTTTTTAACTTTGCAAGTGCTTTGGACAGCGTCGGTGTCTCCAGTGCTTCTTTACTTCTCACTACAAAAATAATCTGCTCTGCATATCCTGCGAAAGCCTCTTCCTGCTCCATCATTTCATTTAAGATATGCTCAGTAGGCTCTTTTTCTTCTTCCAGAAACATCAGGACATGTTTTCCGTCTGCTGTAAGGTCAGATGCTTTCACCTCTGTACCATCCTCAGTTTTCAGCATAAATTCCGGCATGGAATATTCTCCAGCATATCCTCCAGATCTGCTTCCCTGAGTACCAGCTCGATCTCCTTTGTCTCTCCGGGCTGAATTTCAAAATGATATTCATTTGCAAACATATTTCCATTTGGAAGTCTGTTTGAAGTAAGAATCCTGTAGTTTCCGGATTCCAACGGCAGATTCAGGATCTGATCTTCGAAATTCTCTGCTCCCAGTTTCAGTGATGTATATCTTCCATTCTCCAGTTTTGCAATACTCCAGTTCTGGAAATATTTCCTACTGTACAGTCTCTCCTGCTTTCAGGATCAGAGTACAGTTCTTCTCTGTTCTTGCAAGCACAGGAACG
>ENA-OQDF01000205-OQDF01000205.1-human-gut-metagenome-genome-assembly--contig:-NODE-205-length-23022-cov-9.462765_pt1 | contig 23022 bp, 20 predicted proteins | sample MGYA00242769_ERZ504597 | MGnify/ENA primary metagenome ERZ504597 (study PRJEB26092, sample SAMD00036305) | human gut metagenome | host: Homo sapiens | study: EMG produced TPA metagenomics assembly of...
CCGGCCGGTGCCCAATCGCAAGCGTTGCCAAGCTGCTGCGATACCTCTAAAACCAGCTCTTCGGCGTTGCTGCGGTAGTCATCAACCGGCCAATCGACTTCGAATGAAGCGCTCTCGCCGGCGGCCACGTCGAAACGGCGCGTAGTCGACCATACCGGCTTGCCGTCGGCCAAAATCCGCAGCACGAAGCGATAATCGCCCGTAGACACGAACAGATTGTCGTTCGTAATACGCGCTTCATCGACCGAAACCACAATTTTCACGTTCGCATACAGCTGCTTGACTTCCTGCGCTTTCGGCGAGGGGGTGCGGTCTGCGAACAGCAGGCCGTCGCCGGAGAATTCGTAATCGCTTGGACGATCGCCGAAATCGCCGCCGTAGCACATGCGTGTCGTGCCGTCGGGCAGCTTGGTCTCGATTGCCTGGTCGATGAAATCCCAAATGAAACCGCCCTGGTACATCGGGTAGCGTTCCAACGCCGTGTATTCGTCCATATTGCCGCACGAATTGCCCATTGCGTGCATGTATTCGCAGGAAATGTACGGCTTCTTTGGACCGTCCGTATGTGCCGGGCTGCCGTCGTTCAGATAGCGTTCGATTTCGTCAGCATGCGCGTACATACGGCTTTCGATGTCCGTCACATCCTCGAATTCGCGCATGTGCACGGAACCCTCGTAATGTACCGGACGATTCGGATCAATCGTGTGCGCGTGGCGATACATCGCACGAAAAACCTCGCCCGCGCTCGACTCGTTGCCAAGCGACCAGATCAGCACGCTCGGATGGTTGTAATCGCGGCGCATCATGCTGTTGATGCGGTCCACGCACGCGCCCTCCCATTCGGGGCGGCTGCCGGGGATGCCGTCTTCAGGACGCTCGACATTGTTTGCCACCCACGTGCCGTGCGTCTCCATATTCGTCTCGTCGATCAGATACAGACCGTACTCGTCGCACAGGTCGTACCAATACTCCTGGTTGGGGTAGTGGGAGGTGCGGATGGCGTTGATGTTGTGCCGCTTGCAGAAGACCACGTCGGAAAGCATGTCCTCGCGGGTGATCGCACGCCCGCGCTTCGCGTCGAATTCGTGGCGGTCCGCGCCCTTGAACACGATGCGCTTGCCATTGAGCGTCATAATGCCGTTTTCGATGCGGAATGTGCGGAAGCCGATCTTCTGCGTCACGGTTTCGATGATGGCGCCGTCATGTCCGACGACGCGTACGGTCAGCGTGTACAGCGTCGGCGATTCCGCGCTCCACGGCGCGATGTTCGTCATTTTGCCGGAATTAAGGGCGATTTCGCCGTTGCAGGCCTGCGTTGATTCCCATACGACATTTCCGTCGCCGTCGCGCAGCGTGCTTTCGATAGTCATCGCGTCGGCGGGGTTGCGCAAGGTGAGTGCCGCGTTGAGTTCGGCGGTGTCGGCCGTACCGGCGGTGTCGGCTGCGGTGTAGTCGGCTTCAAGCTGCACGGTTTCGACGTGCGTATGCGGCTGGGCGGCGAGCTCGACGGTGCGGAACAGGCCGTGCAGCCGCCAGAAATCCTGGTCTTCCAGCCAAGAGGCGCTCGAATATTCGTAGCAGGCGACGGTGAGCGTATGCTCGGCTTCGGGGGAATCGGCGGCGTTGCCATTGCCGTTTCGCAGCGCTTCCGTCACATCGAATTCGCTCGGCGTGAATCCGTCCTCGCCGTAACCCACGAACGTGCCGTCAAGCCATACGTAGATCGCGGTGGCGGCACCGTGGAAGGTGAGGCTGACCGTGCCGTCGTTTTCCAGCGTGTGCGCAAGCTGCGCGTCGAGCGCGAATCGACGGCGGTAGATTGCCACATGGTTGTTTTCCGGAATATTTGGCGCCTGCGGATCCTCGTGACCGTCCCACGGATATTGGATGTTGACGTACTTGTTCTTGAGATAGCCGGCCATCTGCAAGTGGCCCGGCACCTCGATCGCGCCGAAATCGCCATCCTCGAAATCGACGGCCGCGAACGGAGCGCTTTCCACGTCCACGTTGCGCGCTTGTTCGATACGAACCTTCCATTCGCCGTCGAGGCTCTGCTTCGGCTCGCTCGTCTCGCCGATGACATATCGGTGGCTGGAATGTGCCGGCTTGCGGTTCGCTGCGAACACCGTCGGATCGGTGAGCCAGCTTGCACTTGCCGTGGTTGCATGTACGATTGCGAGTTCGGCTGTATCTGCCATCTTGCATCCCCCTGTATTACTTGATGTCACTGCATCGTTGCGGTTGCGCCGTGCGATGTTGCACGACCGTTTAGTAATGAATTTTACTAACTACCGATAATATATCACACTTCATGGTATCGTGCACCCGTCGCGTGCCATGCATCGTTCCGCCACATGTCCATTTTTCACACGCCGAGGATGTGCGATAATAACAGGATGCGCCGATGGCGTCCGCCCGGTGCCCACAACCGCGCAGCGTTGCCTCGCCTTTGCAAAATGCTTGCGATTCCGCGGATTTTCGATTTCCGCGATTCGAGGCATACGTAAGACGGGGGAGAGCTGACTACTCCGCGGCGCTCCCAAGGAGATCACCATGGATGATCGCAAGAAAGATCAGTCCATCCAGTCCCATGCCAATTTTGACGGCGATTCCGCTACGGGCGATCGCACGCAGATTCGGCAGGATCAGCAAAACCAGCAGCCGCCACAAATCGACCCGTCGCTTGCCGACGCGCAAGCCGTGGCCGCATCGCTCGGCGTCGATCCGAACACCGGTCTGAGCCAAGCCGAAGCTGAACGCCGACTCGCGCAATACGGGCCGAACGAGCTCGCATCCGCACCACCCGTGCCAAAATGGAAGAAGTTCCTGGCGCAGTTCAAAGACCCCCTCGTCTACCTGCTGCTCGCTGCCACCGGCATCTCGCTCATCGCATGGTTCATCGAAAAAGCCAACGCTGCGCCAGGCGCGGAAGGCGGCGAAATACTGCCGTTCGACGCCATCGTCATTGTGCTTATCCTTATCGTCAACGCGGTACTCGGCTACATTCAGGAATCGAAAGCGGAAGAAGCCGTCGAAGCGCTCTCCCAAATGACCGCGCCGCAAACCAACGTGCTGCGCGACGGCAAAATCGCACGCATCAACACCGTCGACGTGGTGCCGGGAGACATGGTCGTGCTCGGTGAAGGCGACTCCATTCCCGCCGACGGACGTCTGCTCGCCGCCGCCAGCCTGCGCGTGGCGGAAGCGAGCCTGACCGGTGAAAGCGTACCGGTCGGCAAAAACGTCGACACACTCGCTGAAGCCAAGGCCTTGGGTGATCGCGCCAATATGGTGTTCAACGGCACGTCCGTGACGCAAGGCACCGGCCGCGCAATCGTGACGAGCACCGGCATGCGCACGCAGGTCGGTAAAATCGCGGACCTTCTGCAGGCCACGGATGATGATGACAGTCCGCTGCAGAAGGAAATGAACTACGTTTCCAAGATTCTCGCATCGCGGTGTGCATTATCGCGGCGGTCGTGCTGGTGGCGCTTGCGCTGACCGAAGGCTTCAACGACATCCACGACGTAATCGATTCGCTGCTGCTATCCGTTTCGCTGGCCGTCGCGGCCGTGCCGGAAGGGCTCGCCGCGATTCTGACAGTCGTGCTCGCGCTCGGCGTGCGCCGCATGGCCGAACATCATGCGATCGTCAAGAAACTGCATTCCGTGGAGACGCTTGGCTCCGCGTCCGTGATCTGCTCCGACAAGACCGGCACGCTCACCCGCAACGAGATGACGGTGGAGCGTGTGGTCACCCCGAGCGGCGAGGTGCAGCTGACCGGCACCGGCTATGCGCCAGAAGGCAGAATGGTTGCGATTTCCGATGCCGGGCTTACATCCACCCCGTCGCCCGCGCAGGAAGCGGCACAGCTTGAAGCCGTCGCCACGCTCGCAGTGGGCGCGCTGGCCAACGACGGCGAACTGCGCGAAAACACAGGTGCCGGCGATGGTTCCGCTGCTTCCGACATAACGTGGGAAGCCGTCGGCGACCCGACCGAAGTGTCGCTTATCGTCGCCGCACGCAAGGTGAAGGCCGATCGCAAATACGCCAACTACACGCGCGTGGGCGAGATTCCCTTCACTTCCGATCGCAAACGCATGACCGTCGTCGCGCAGGATAACACTGATGCCGGGCGTCTCACCGTCTTTGCTAAAGGCGCCCCCGACGTGCTGCTCGGCTACTGCAGCCGCATCGCGGTCAACGGTGCCGTACGACCGATGACGCAAGGCGATCGCCAGCAGATCCTCGCCGCCGTGGAACGCCTGTCCGCCGAAGCGTATCGTACGCTGGGCCAGGCGTACCGGCCACTCGGCACCGCGTCGCTCGCCGCAGTGCCGGGCGTGCGCATCACGCCGCCGGTCACGTCGCCGACATCGCCGACCAAAGCGATGTGCTGGAAAGCGACTTGATCTGGGTCGGTATGGTCGGCATCATCGATCCGCCGCGTACCGAAGTGCGCGATTCCGTCGCCGAAGCGCATCGCGCCGGCATCCGCACCGTCATGATTACCGGTGACCATCCGCTTACCGCGGCACGCATCGCCAGCGATCTGGGCATTATTGAAACGGACGGAGACGGCAGCTCGGTCGCAGCGCCGACCTTAGTAGCAAAGTGCTCACCGGCGTTCAACTCGACGAGCTGCCGGACGAGCAAGCGTTCGACAAGGCCACCCGCGAAATCTCCGTGTACGCGCGCGTTGCGCCGGAACACAAGCTGAAAATCGTCGAATCGCTGCAACGGCAAGGCAATATCGTGGCTATGACCGGCGACGGCGTAAACGATGCTCCCGCCGTCAAAACCGCGGACATCGGCGTCGCGATGGGCATCACCGGTACCGAAGTTACCAAGCAGAGTGCCAAGATGATCCTCGCCGACGACAACTTCAGCACCATCGTCGAGGCGGTACGCGAAGGCCGTGGCATTTTCGACAACATCCGTAAGTTCCTGCGCTATCTGCTGAGCTCCAACGTCGCGAGGTGTTCACCGTCTTCGGCGGTGTGATGCTCGCCGGATTCCTCGGCATCACCCAGCCTGGCAGCCAAGGTGTCACCGTGCCGCTGCTCGCCACGCAGCTGCTGTGGATCAACCTGCTTACCGACGCAGCTCCGGCGCTCGCCATGGGTGTCGACCCGTCCACCGACGACGTGATGGCCCGCAAGCCGCGCAAACTCACCGACCGCGTGATCGACGGGCAGATGTGGGGCGACATCATCTTCATCGGCATCATCATGGCCGCCGTCACGCTGATCGGCATGGACATGCACCTCGCCGGAGGTCTGTTCACGGACCGTTCCGTGGATGCCATCGGACATGACGCGCAGATGACGGAAGCGCGCACGATGGGCTTCACCATCCTGGTCTTCGCGCAGATGCTTAACGCGTTGTGCTCGCGCTCGCATGACCAGTCGGTGTTCGTGGGGCTGTTCGCCAACAAGTGGCTGTGGGGTGCGATCGCACTGTCCACGCTGCTGCAGCTTGCGGTGGTCTACGTGCCGTTCCTCAACACCGCGTTCGGTACCGTGCCGCTGTCCGCGGGTGCGTGGGTCGAATGCCTCGGCCTGGCGATGATTGTGCTCGTCGCCTCCGAGCTGCGCAAGTGCGTGCTGCGTGCGATGCATCGGCGGTGATGCTGGCTTATAGCGTCGACGGGCTAGACTGGACAACAGTTGGTGGGCGCGCGTTGGCTGCGCGCCCGCTCATATGACGATTGTTCCGGTGATGTTTGGAGGAATTTCGATGCTGCTGTCCGATCGCGACATTCTCGCCGCACAGGCTGACGGCCATATTTCGCTCGATCCGTGGACCCCGGAAATGGTGCAGCCGGCGTCGATCGACGTGCGATTGGACCGTTTCTTCCGCCTGTTCAACAACCATGCGTACACGTACGTGGATCCCGCCGAAAACCAGGGCGAGCTGACCGAACAGTTCGAAGTCAAGTCGGACGAGCCGTGGATCCTGCATCCGGGCGAGTTCGCGCTCGGATGCACATGGGAGTATGTGAAGCTTGATGCGACGATCGCCGCGCGTCTTGAAGGCAAAAGCTCGCTCGGTCGCCTCGGCATCCTCACCCACTCCACCGCGGGCTTCATCGACCCGGGCTTCGAAGGCCATATCACGCTGGAGCTGTCCAATGTGTCGACGTTGCCGGTGAAGCTGTGGCCGGGCATGAAGATCGGCCAGATGTGCTTCTTCCAGCTGAGCTCGCCCGCCGAGCATCCGTACGGTTCCGCCGGCACCGGCTCGCACTACCAGGGCCAGCGTGGCCCGACCCCGAGCCGTTCCTACGTGAACTTCTATAAGGCCGACATCACCGACTAATCCGACTGTTCTAACTGACCCGGATCTACAGGATGCCCGGCGCGATGTTGTGCGCGGCAAGCCAGTCACGCAAATCGCTGAACTCCTCCATACTTACGGAATGGTCGAGCCCACGATAGCTTTTCTCCGTAAGGAACGTGTGCTCGTCCAGCCACGCGGCGGTCGCAAACAGTTCCGGCATGGGAATCACGGTATCGTTCTTGCCATAGCCGAAGAACGTCGGAATGTTGAGTTCAGCCACGCGATCGTCCGCCGGCGCGGTTCCCGCAACAGTGCCGGGCGCAAGAAAACCGGACAACGAAATCGTCGCCGCGTAGCGTTCCGGGTGCACGCGCAGCAAGTGAATCGCCAGCAGACCGCCCTGCGAAAAACCAATCGGCACCACGGCACGGTCGTCGGGAATGTTCGCCGAAACCCAATCGTCGATTGCTTTCGCTGCGGCGAATGCGTCACGGTCCAAATCCTCGCCGGTATCCACACAATCATGCAGCCACGAGTACGCGCCGGGTGCAAAGCGGCCAGCCGGCTGCAACGTCAGCGGCGCGCGCAACGAGGCGAAATCGTTGTATGGCGCGACGTAGCGCATCATGTCGGCCAAGTCCGTCTCGTTCGACCCCCAGCCGTGCAGACACAGGAACAACGGTCGTTTCGGCGCGGTGTTGCCGCCGCCGCGCGAATACTGCACATGCGTGATTTGCAGCGGTTCACCGAAACGTCCCGGCACCACGTCCGATTCGCGGCCGATCAGCTTGGTCTTATCATTGCTGTCTGCGCTGCCTGTTGTGTTTCGATTGCGTCGCTCATGATTTCCAATATAGCGTGCGATTGTGGCGTACGCTGCAGTGCGAAAAGATCCGTGAAAAGGGACGTGAAACAAGCCGTGAAACAAGCTGGGAAAGGGAGGCGAAGCAAGCGGCGAAAAAAGAAGACCCCGCGGGATTGGCCGCCGGGGAGAGAAAGGAGAGAGAAGAAGAAAGGGTTCAATTGTCGGGAACTCTTGTGTTCCTGGTCGGCTCGTTGTGCTGACAGTTCATATATAACCATTCGATGCTGAGCGCATGTCTGGTGTTTTCTGAAAACTTCCTGAGAATTCGGCGGCATATGTCCAGGCGGATCAGAATTCTGATGAGCCGTCTTTATCTTCCGCGTCAGAAACTCATGCAGGATCACGAGTAATTGGTGACTTGAACAGCCGTGACAGGAGCGTTCATATTGGCCTTGGTATGAGGTCCGAACTTAGTGCCCCATCCAACAACGTCATAGCCATGTCTGTACCAAGCTTTTGCCGTATGAGAACCAGTCTCCCAAGAGATGCGGTAGGGCCAATTCCCGGTCTTCGTTCCGGTCCCGCTAAATCCGAAGTCCGCATAAGGAACACGATTGTGGATAAGGCATGAGTCATGGCCATTGCAAATATTGTTGACCGTAATCCTAGGCTTCGTTATACCTTCGCTCACGGCGGTAATTTTCCCTGTTTCAGCATCGATGTCAACAGTTTTCTCTGCATCGGATTGGAGGAAGTCGTACAGATCTTCCGCGGTCATAACGCCGCGTGATTGTATTTGCACGTCGATGACGGACATATCCAATGATGCGATGTCTTGCTGATCATCGTTTGTAGACGCATGAGCGGTGACAGGCAGAGCCACCATAAGTGCTAGACCAATGAAAAGGCAGATATTCTCTTGACTATTTTCATTCAATCCCCTTTCTTTACAATGCCGATGAAGCATGACTAAACAATAGGCTATTAGGGGTATTTGTCAATCATCTTTTCGAAAGGAGCATTCGTGTCTAAATGAAACAGATAATTCTCATCTTTGCAGAGTTATCCACATTGTTTTCACTTCGGCTTATTTCCGACCGGATGAAGTGAAAAACCTCATCTTTATTCCAAGATACCTACTTTGTCTCAAATATTCATGCGTTATCATATGCAAAAGTTTTAAAAGCGCTCTTGGGTTCTGTTCCGATGATTTTCGGATGCGGACGCGTGATCCCTGCTCTTCCGTTCCTTGAGGTATTTTTCCTCGGTAGGAGGGATACATGGGATTGGCTGTTCGCGCTGGTAATACAGGTATATGCCGTGGCCGCTAAGCACGATGAACGTGCGAGGGAAACGTGTATCCTGAGCGCGCAACCCGGGTCAGATCTGCGCGTCCGCATCCACGCTCATCACATACACGTTGCGTCGCAGCTGCTTGCTTTGCGCACGCGTGATGTCGCCGGCCTCATACATGTCCTGGATCACGCCCAGCTCGATGCCGTAGCTTTCGCGCTTGACCTCCTCGGCCTGTTCCTGCGCTTCGGCGCTGATGCCCATATTCGGACGCGCCCTCAACGCGGATTCGCTGCGTCGGTAGTCCAACAGCAGGCCGGAGCAGTGCTCGGTGTTGTACGTGTCGCCGCCCATCTCCTCATACAGTCGGTCGATCACATGTTCGATCGCATCCACCTGCACCACACGCGTATGCGCGAACAGCTCATCGTCGGAGAACAGCGGGGTCGTGCGCCGGATACGGCTGTTCACGCGTTTCGCCAACGTGCCCATGCGCCGCTGCAGCGCCTTGTACCGGCCTTTGACGCGCCAGATCATACGGCCTGAATTGTGTGCGGTTTCGATGTGGCGCAGCGAGCTCATGATCTGGTCGAGCAGGCGCTCGCAGGCCTCGGCCTCCAGATCGTTCGCGGCGCGGTTCTCGGCGGGATTCGCTTGATTGCCGCGCGCACGCCCGCCAGACGGTTCTTGACGTACTCCTTCTCCCAGTTGAGCGCGTCGATCTGCAGCTGCATATACCCCTGCGGATCGATTTCGCCGGTGCGCTGTTTCAACCGCGTGATGCGTTTCGTATAGGAATCGATGACCATAAGCACCGCCCGACGGTTGTCCGGCGTGACACGGCCCGACAGCTCTTCGACCGTCCGCCGCAGCACTTCGATGGTGATCTCCGTCATTTCCGTCGACGTGTCCTTGTCGCGATTCGGCGCGAGCAGCGGCAGCAGGAAATTCGCCAGCAGCAGCGTCACCACGATCACGCCGCGGCTATAAAGATCAGTTCGTCGCGCATCGGGAAGTTCGCGCCGGCCGCCAGCGTGTAGGGGATCGTGAACATCAACGACAGCGTGATGGTGCCCTTCGGTCCGCCGAATGTCATGACCGCGGCGGAACGCCAGCGCTGCGCCGTCATTTTGCGCCGCTTGCCGGTGGTGGTGTCGCGCGCGAGCCGGAGCATCAGCGAGATCCACAGGAACCGCATGGCGATCACCACGGCGGAGACGGTGAGGATCGCGCACATCAGCAGGCCGTTGCTGATGTGCGGATCATCCCAGCTGGCCGACATCGCGTTCGGCAGCAGCATGCCGAGCAGGATGAACACTGTGCCGTTGAGCGAGAACGACAGCACGCCCCACACGCTTGACGATACGATGTTCGTGCGTGCCACATTCGGTCCGATGCCGGTGCGGTCGAATCGGATGATCAGGCCCGCGGCCACGACCGACAGAATGCCGGAGACGTGGACCGCCTCTGCACCCAGATACAGGATGAACGGCAGGAATAGCTCCATGAGAATGCGGCTGGTAGTCGTTTCCCAGCCGAGGGAGCGCAGTGATTCGAACAGCAGGTCGGCCATGGTGCCCACCACAAGGCCGAAGATCGCGCCGCCGAAGAACGAGATCACGAATTGCGCGGCCGATTCGCCCACTTCGAACACGCCGCTGACCGCCGCCGCGATGGCGAACTGGAAGCCGACGATACCGGAAGCGTCGTTGAACAACGATTCACCCTTCAGTACGCTCGTTTGGCGTTCGGTCAGCGCCGCCTCCTTGCCGAGCGACGACACTGCGACCGCATCCGTCGGCCCAAGCGCGGCGCCGAGCGCCAAAGCCGCGGCGAGCGGAATCGCCGGCCATACGGCATGCAACGCGAAACCGACCGCCGCCATCGTCGCGATCGCCAAACCGATCGCCAATGACAATGACAGTTTCACCGATTTGATCAGTTCCGATTTATCGATTTCGTGCGCTTCCAAATACAGCAGCGGCGCGATGAACAGCACCATGAACAGTTCAGGGCTGAGCGTCACGTCCGGAAAGAACGGCAGCTGTGATGCCAGCGCGCCCAACGCGATCTGCACGAGCGGCGTGGAGACCTTGGGTATGAAACGACTTAAGAAGGAGGATAATACGACGGCAGCGATGATGCATAGAATCAACTCGAATACCGCCAACGTGCCTCCTTCGCGCGTATTTCCCAACCTTTTCCAGCCTACCAAGAGGCGGTTATGAGCGTGTTTCGCCATGGGCTGACGTTCGTGCCGCTTCGGTTGGGTGCGCAGGTCGGGCATGCAGGTCGGACGTGCGGACCAGTCGTGCGGAGCGGTCGTATGGCCGCCGCTACACTGTGGCGTATGCGATGGGACGATGATATGGAACCGGCGATCGCGCTGGCCCGCGAAGCCGCCGCGGATGGCGAGGTGCCGGTCGGTGCCGTCGTGCTTGCCGCTGACGGACAGGTGATTGGCCGCGGGCGGAACCTGCGTGAGACGCATGCCGATCCGCTTGCCCACGCCGAAGTCAAGGCGATGGCTGAAGCGGCCGCCTCGCTTGACACTTGGAATCTCGCTAATTGCACGCTTGTCGTTACGTTGGAGCCGTGCCCTATGTGCGCCGGTGCCTGCCTGCAGACGCATATCGGACGTATTGTGTTCGGTGCGTGGGATGCCAAGTTGGGTGCATGCGGTTCGGTATGGGATATTCCCCGCGATCCGCACGTCGGACTTGTACCGGAAGTGATTGGCGGTGTGCGCGAAGCAGAATGCGGGCGATTGATGACCGATTTCTTCGCGCGCCGACGCTAATTACTTTCCGAAAGAAACAAACACGCAGGGCGACGAGAAGAAAAGCGGTATGCAGTATCATCAAAGCGTCATACCAACCAAGAATCGCAAGAAAAGGATGCTGCAATGACGCTCATTCAGACTTTCCACGCACCGCTTCCAACGGCACACCCCTTACCGCCGTGTATGCCGAGCAGCCGGCTGCCGTCGCAGCTTTTGCTCTGGTGTTCCCCGGCAGCGATTTGCCGAGATTCGTGCATTGGGGTCGCCCGCTCACCGCACCGGAAACCGTGATCAACACGTTCGACGCGCTCGCTCCGCAGCGTGTTTCCGGAGCCCTCGACTACACCGCATGGCCGAGCGTGCTGCCGACACAGTCCGAAGCGTGGTCCGGCTCTGACCGTTTCGACGTGCGCCGTGACGGCGTGGAACTGTTCTGCAAGTTCCAGGTCACCGACATCAAAGCCGAAACCGTGGCCGCCGGCAAAACCTACACCATGGCCGAAAAAGACGGCTACCCCAGCTGGAGCGTGGCCTCCGAGCCCAAGCAGACGCCTACCGTCACCGTCACTGCCGAGGACGTGGAACAATGCGTGAAACTTACGTGGACCTGTGAGCTCGATGAAACCGGCCTCATCCGCCAGCATGCGGAGGTGACGAACACCGGCGAGGGACGACTCGAGATCGGCAAGATCGAACTTGCATTCAGCGTGCCCGCCGACGCCAACGAGATCCTCACCACCACCGGTCACCATCTGCGTGAGCGTTCCCCACAGCGCCAGGACTTCACCATCGGGCGCTTCGCCAAATCCTCCATGATCGGCCGCCCCGACTTCGACGCCACCCTGCTGCTCAGCGTTGGCGAACACGGCTTCGGTTTCACCCACGCAACGTCTACTCCGCGCACGTGGCATGGAGCGGCAACAGCGTGCTGTCCGCGGAACGACTGCCCTACACCACTGGCGTGATCGGTGGCGGCGAAGTGCTCTTCGGCGGCGAAGTCGGTCTGGAACACGGTGAAAGCTACACCACGCATGGCTCGTCGGCTCTTACGGCGAGGGGCTCAACGAAGTCGCCTCACGCTTCCACGGTTACATCCGCCGCGTGCACCGCGACTGGCTCGTGGACCATGGCATCGCGCCCAAGCCGCGTCCGGTCATCCTCAACACGTGGGAAGCCGTCTACTTCAACCACGATTACGACACCCTGACCGCCCTCGCAGACAAGGCCGTGGAAAGCGGCGTGGAACGCTTCGTCGTGGATGATGGCTGGTTCGGCGCCCGCCGTGACGACACCGCCGGCCTCGGCGATTGGCAGATTTCGCAGGACGTCTGGCCCGACGGAGACAAGTCCCTGAAGGCGCTCGCCGACTACGTGCACGGCAAGGGCCTCGAATTCGGCCTGTGGTTCGAGCCGGAAATGGTCAACCCCGATTCCGACATGTTCCGCAACCATCCGGACTGGGTGCTGAAGCCCACCGCCGGTCGTCTGCCGATGCAGGGCCGCACCCAGCAGGTCGTCGACCTGACCAACCCGGACGCGTACGACTATATTTACGGTGCGATGGACAAGCTCGTCAGCGAGCTGGGCATCGACTACATCAAGTGGGACCACAACAAGCTCGTTACCGAAGAAGTCTCGCCGCTGACCGGCCGTCCGGCAGCGCACGCGCAGACGCTCGCCGTATACCGCATCTTCACCGATCTGAAGGCAGCGCACCCCGGCCTGGAAATCGAAAGCTGCTCCTCCGGCGGCGGCCGTATCGATTTGGGCATTCTTGAAGTAGCCGATCGCGTTTGGGCGTCTGACTGCGTCGACCCGGTGGAACGCGCCGACATCCAGCGCTACACGTCGCTGCTGGTACCGCCGGAAATGATCGGCGAGCACGTGGGCGCTTCCCCGGCGCATTCCACGCATCGCGCCACCTCCCAGGAAATGCGCATGGCCACGGCCTTCTTCGGACACATGGGCATCGAATGGAATCTGCTCAAGGAACCGCAGGAGGATATCGACAAGCTCGCCGAATGGACGGCCGAATTCAAGAAGCATCGCGAATGGTTCGCCGTCGACACCGCGGTGCATTCCGACGCGGCCGATCCGGCCGTGCGCGTGGACGGTTGCGTCATGCCGAACAAGGCCGCCGCGATCTACCGCTTCACACAGCTGACCACATCGCAGACCTATCCGTCCGCCCCCGTGAAGCTGCCCGGCCTCGATCCGGACGCCGTATACGTGGTGTCCCCGCTCGACGTGACCTCGACCTGGCCAAGCAGGACATCGGCAACGGCCAAAGCCCGCTCGGCTGGTGGACCGCCGATGGTGTGAAGATGACCGGCCGTGCGCTCGCCGCCTATGGCATCCGCCCGCCGGCGCTGCATCCTGCGCAGGCCGTCCTTTTCAAAGTAGTCCGCATCTGAGTATCTGTTTTGTATGGTGAGGCTGGTACTTTCGCGTACCGGCCTCACACTGCGACAGCGATTCCGAACGACTTACCCTACATACTGGCGAATGGCTTGCGCTGCGGCCGCTTTGCTCCACAGCGACCAGTCGTGCTCGGCGATTTCGAAATCGACCGGCGCGGCTTGACTATGCCGATACATATTGATGCCGTTACGCAGGTTGTCTATGCCGAGTTTCGCAATGAACGACGATTCGCCAGCGATCATGATTTTGTCGGGCATGGCAAGATTGGCGATGGTCGCGATCAATGTACCCAACCGGAAACAGGTGCGGTTCACCAGATTCGTGGCCTGCGTTTTGCTGGCGCGCGCTGCGGCCGCAAATTCGTCGAACGTCGCCGGATGTCCGATCATTTCCGAATATTCTGTTGCGATTGAATTGTCAGTTAGGCACGTCGCGCAACCTTTATGTCCGGAAATGCAGCGCGGCCCGTCGGGGTCGACCAGAATATGCCCGACCAGGCCATAGCTTTTGTCGGGATTGTCGATCGGCTCGCCGTTGACGGTGAGCGAATATCCTACGCCGATGCCGATCGTCACCACGGCGAAACTGTTCAATCCGACGCCCGAGCCGAACATGCACGCGTCCACCACCAATGAGTCGATGTCGTTGTAGATGCCGGTCGGCAGGCCGGTCGCCTTGCGAATCATCGCCGAAAATTCCACCGGCTTCGACCAGTGCAGGAACGGTGCGAACGTCGTCACCGAATCGTCCGTGATATGTCCGCCCAACGAGACGCCGACCGCGCATGGCGAAGGCAATCCCGCCATTATCGCCTCGTCGGCGCAGTCCATGGTCAGCTGCCGAATAACGTCGACCACCGATTCCGGCGAATCGTCGTCGAGCGGCAGGTCATGGCAGCCGGTCACAATCTGCCCAAGCGCGTTTACTGTTACGGCAGTGATATGGGTGGTGTTGATTTTCATGCCGACGAACGTGCGCGCATTGGCGATGATGCGCAGTCCGGTCTGCGGACGGCCGCGACGTTCCGTATTTTCTTTCTGGATTGACTTTTGTGCCGATTTCCGCAAGAAATCTTTCGGTAACTTGCCGCCATGCCCCGCTGCCATTGGCGTCTCTTCGATCACGCCAGCGTAAATCAAATCACTGGTGATGCGCGATACCGCGCCTTGCGAAAGGCCAAGGATCTGTGCCAGCGTGATGCGCGAAATCGGACCGTACTTCATAATGCAGGCCGCAACCTTATGCGTGTACTCCGAGCCTTCAAACCAGTGTGGAATCGGGGAAATCGCCATATCGTACCGTCCTTATCGCCTATTTACTTTCCAAGAATAACAAAATAACCGTTTTTTATTTCCGTTCGATGCGGGCGCGCGGAAACTGGGAATGAAAACAAGCCGATTCTACAATTAAAAAGCAACGGAGGCTGGTAATGAAGCCGGCCTGCCGTGAAAAAGGAAAATACAAAGGAGTCGAGAGAATGAAACCTGATTCCAATGCCAACGCAGGCACTTTCAGGCGGATCGCGGGCCGTGCTATTACGGCTGCATGCGCGATTGTGCTGACGGTTGGGCTCGCGGGCTGCGGCAACAGCACCGCCGGCACGGTCACCTTGGATTTCTTCCAATTCAAGTCCGAGGCGGCGGATTGGTTCACCGCCAAGGCGCGTGAATTCGAGAAAACCCATTCCAACATCAAAGTCAATGTCAACAATTCGTCGGACGCCACCACCGATCTGCGCACGCGACTGGTGAAGAACCGCGAACCCGACGTCATCACCATCAACGGCGACATCAATTACGGCATGCTCGCCGAAGCGGGCGTCTTCCACGATTTCACCGACGACGAGATCGTCGACGAGCTCAATCCGGGCATGGTGAACATCGCGAAGAGCCTCGTGCAGACCACCGACAAGTCCAAGAAGCGTCTGTACGGTATTCCGTACGCGGGCAACGCAAGCGGCTACATCATCAACGCCGATGTGTGGAAGCAGGCCGGCGAGGATCCGGACAATCCGCCGCAGACGTGGAGCGAATTCATCGCGCTGCTCAAGCGGCTCAAGGCCAAGGGCGTCACGCCGGTTGAGGCGAGCACCGCCGATCCGTGGACGTTGCAGGCGCCGCTTGCATCGCTGAATTCGACGCTGGTGCCGGAATCGGAATACGCGTATCTCAAGGACGGCAGCAAGACCTTCTCCGACTTGTGGACGCCCGTCAGCGGCAAGCTGATTGAAATTTACCAGAACTACACGCAGAAGAATCCGGCCGTCACCTACCAGCAGGCTACGCAGGACATCGCTTCCGGCAAGGCCGCGATTCTGCCGCTCGGCACGTACGCGATTCCGCAGATCCGTCTGATCAACAAGGACGCCAATCTGCGGTTCGCGCAGATGCCGGCCACCGACAACGTCAAGGAACAGCAGCTGACCGCCGGCGACGACGTGATGCTGACGATCGGCGCGCATACGAAGCATTACACCGAGGCTCGCGAATTCGTCGACTTCCTGATGAGCGAGGAGAACGTGCAGGATTACTCCAAGCAGCAGTCTGCGTTCACCCCGTACAAGGATACGTACGTCGGCGATGAAGCGTTGAATGGCGTGCTCGACTTCTACAAGGCCGGCAAGCTGGCTGATTTCTGTGACCACTACGTGCCGGCAAGCATCAACCTCGCCGGTTTCCTGCAGACGTTGGTGCAGTCGGGCAATACTAAACGATTCCTGAACAGCATGCAGTCGGAATACGACAAGATCGAAGCCAGGAACTTAGGTGAGGGGAGGAACGACAATGACTGGCAATATCTCGGCCAAGGCCGACAAGGCCGCCGCAAAGAAGCCGAAGAAGGTTTCGAAATACTCCAAGCGCAAGGTCGATCCGGCGTTCTACTGGATGACCATTCCCGCGATGATTCTCGTGTGCATCTTCCTGTACCTGCCGTTCCTGCAGGGCGCGATGTACTCGTTCACCAATTCGCAGGGTTACGGCGATTACAAGTTCATCGGCTTCAAGAACTACATCGCGATGTTCCAGGACGCACGCGTCGGCCACGCGTATCTGTTCACGATTTTCATCGCGATTCTGATCACGCTCGGCACGAACATCCTCGGCATGTTCCTGGCGGTGCTGCTGAACTCCAAAATCGCCTTCAAGAACGGCTTCCGAGCCATCTTCTTCATTCCGTACACCCTGTCGGTGCTGGTCATCGGCTACGTGTTCAAGTACATCTTCATGACCCCGCTGCCGGCCCTCGGCCAGGCGCTGCACATCGATTGGCTGTCCACATCCATGATCTCCAATCCGGATCTGGCATGGTTCCCGATCGTGTTCCTGTCCATCTGGCAGGGTGTGGCCTACTCCACGCTGCTGTACTTGGCGGGTCTGCAGACCATCGACAACGAAATCTATGAGGCCGCGTCCATCGACGGCGTGAACGCCTGGCAGAACTTCTGGCAGATCACGTTCCCGCTGATTGGCCCGTTCTTCACCATCAACATGGTGCTGAGCCTCAAGAACTCGCTCGGCGCGTTCGACCAGGTCATGGCATTGACCAAGGGCGGTCCGGATTCCAAGACCGAAACCGTCTCCTACCTGATCTTCCAGAACGGCCTGGGCAACGGCGAATACTCCTACCAGATGGCGAACGCGGTCACGTTCTTCATCGTGCTGGCAATCCTCGCATTCGTGCAGCTGAAGTTCTTCAGCGGCAAGGAAAAGGTCTGAGAGTAAGGGGAAGAAATCATGACTAGCGCAACTGTTGCAACCAAGCCGGCCGCCGCGCAAAGCGGACAATCGCAAGCGAAGCCGGAGAAGATCCGCAAGGACCACAGCATCAACTGGTGGCTGACGGCGGCCGTCGCCGTGCTGAGCCTGACGGTGCTCGTGCCGCTGTACTTCGCCGTCGTCACCGCGCTGAAGACGCCGGGCGAAGCGGGCACGTTCAGCCTGCCGACCACGTGGGAATGGCATAATTTCGCGGACGCGTGGAACAAGGTGAACTATCCGAAGGCCGCGCTCAATTCCGCGATCATCACCGTGTGCGCTGTGGTGCTGACGCTGCTGACGAACACGTTCGTCGCGTACGCCGTGGCAAGGAACATGGATAAGCGGTTCTTCCGCTTCCTGTACTACTTCTTCCTGGCCATGATGTTCGTGCCGTTCACCGTCGTCATGCTGCCGATCGCCAAGGAAATGGGCACCCTGCACCTGGACAACCAGCTCGGTCTGATCATTCTGTACACGATTCTCGGCATCGGCACGAACCTGTTCATCGCGATCGGCTTCATCCGTTCGATTCCGATTTCGTTGGAAGAGGCGGCGCGCATCGACGGCGCTTCGACCTGGCGCATCTTCTGGACGATCATCTTCCCGCTGATGGGACCGATCAACGCCACGATCGCCATCCTGACCGCACTGTGGGCGTGGAACGACTTCCTGCTGCCGCTGATCACGCTGACCGACCAGAGCAATCAGACGATTCCGCTGGCGCAGTACGTGTTCCAGAGCCAGTTCACGTCGAACTACCCGATGGCCTTCGCCTCCTACCTGATGGCCATGGCCCCGGTCCTCATCGTCTACATCTTCGCCCAAAAGTGGGTCGTCGGTGGTGTGATGAGAGGAGCCGTGAAGTGAACAGTCCTGTGGACTGTTCATAGGTTCCTCCTGAGCGAGCCGATAGGCGAGCGAAGGCAGGAACAACGCGGCCGTAGGCCGTCTGCTTGTGAAGTAAAACTTCTTCACAGCGCCGAGCGGGAATCCTCGTTTCCCCTTTTTCGAGGATTCCTGCTTTTCGTATGCATTGATGTGATTCCGAAGGGCGCATCCCGCTTGCAATATATCTTTCATTTCCTGCTTTGCAAAACGCGCCGCAGGCAAGAAAGAAAAAACGCTTTACGTACCATGGGATATAGCAAAGTTCATCCATTCCACTTAGGCAAAGGAGCTCAATCGCGATGACGAATTTCAATCGTTCCACTCTTCCTGACACCGTCCGTTCGAACGGCGCCACCCCGAATCCATGGTGGGCGAACGCGGTGGTCTACCAGATCTACCGCGTTCCTTCCAGGATTCCAACGGCGACGGCATCGGCGACCTGAAGGGCATCACCAGCCGCCTCGACTACCTCGCCGACCTCGGCGTGGACGTGCTGTGGCTGTCCCCGGTCTACAGGTCCCCGCAGGACGACAACGGCTACGACATCTCCGATTACCAGGACATCGACCCGCTGTTCGGCACCCTCGAGGACATGGACGAACTGCTCGCCGAGGCGCACAAGCGCGGCCTGAGGATCGTGATGGACCTGGTCGTCAACCACACGTCCGACGAGCACGCCTGGTTCCAGGCCTCCCGCGACAAGAACGATCCTCATGCGGATTGGTATTGGTGGCGTCCCGCCAAGCCGGGCCATGAGCCGGGCACTCCGGGCGCCGAGCCGAACCAGTGGGGCTCCTACTTCGGCGGCTCCGCATGGGAGTATGACCCGAAGCGCGGCGAATACTTCTTCCACCAGTACTCCAAGAAGCAGCCCGACCTCAACTGGGAGAATCCCGAGGTGCGCAAGGCCGTCTACAAGATGATGAATTGGTGGATGGATCGCGGCATCGACGGCTTCCGCATGGACGTCATCACCCAGATCTCCAAGACCGTCGACAAGAACGGCAGGCTGCCGGGCGAGGACGGTTCCGAAATCGCCGATCTGCCGGTCGGCGAGGAAGGCTATTCCAGCCCGTTCCCGTTCTGCTCCGACGGCCCGCGCATCGACGAGTTCCTCGCCGAAATGCGCCGTGAGGTATTCGAAGGCCGTGAAGGCTACATGAATGTCGGCGAGGCTCCGGGCATCACCCCGGCCCGTAACGAGCACGTCACCGATCCGGCCAACAAGGAACTTGACATGCTATTCCTGTTCGACCATGTCGGCATCGACCAGGAAGGCTCCAAGTGGAATACCGTGCCGTTCGAGGTCAAAAACCTGCGCGACCGTATGACCGAGCAGCAGGAGGCCGTGAGGAAGGCCGGTTGGGCCAGCCTGTTCTTCTGCAATCATGACCAGCCGCGCGTGGTCTCCCGTTGGGGCAACGACTCCGACCGCGGCTCTCGCGAGCTTAGCGCCAAGCGTTTGGCATGCTGCTGCACATGCATCGCGGCACTCCGTACATCTACGAGGGCGAGGAGCTGGGCATGACCAACGCCCACTTCACCAAGCTGGAACAGTACCGCGATCTGGAGGCCCTCAACGGCTACCGTCAGCGCGTGGAGGAAGCCAAGTGCCAGTCGTCCGAATCCATGATGGCCGCGCTCGCCTCATCGGACGCGACAACGCGCGCACCCCCATGCAATGGGACGCCTCCAAATACGCCGGCTTCACCGCGCCAGACGCGCCCGTCGAACCATGGATCAGCGTCAATCCGAACCACGTGGAGATCAACGCCGCCGAGGAATTCGACGATCCGGAATCCGTGTACACGTTCTACAAGAAGCTCATTGCCATGCGCCACAACAGCGCCACCATCGCGGCCGGCGAATGGCATCTGCTCGCTGCCGACGATGAGCAGGTGTACGCCTTCACGCGCGTTGACGGCGACGATACGATTCTCGTTGCCGTCAACCTCACCGACAGGTCCGCGGCGCTGCCTTTGGACGTGGCGGAGCTGCTTTCCGACGGCGTAAACGAATCGCAAGTACTGCTTAGCACCTATGATGCTATGCATAGCGTAAAGTCGATCGCTCACGGCGAGCTCGCTCGCTGGGAGGAGTCGTGATTCAGCTCTGATCGATCTTTCCCTATAACTCTCTGCGGAACGTCCGGCAGGTTCATCACGAAACCTGTCGGACGTTTCTTTTTCCGTGCGATTCTGAGGCACGGCCGGGATTCGATTGCGATTCGGCAATCGCACGGCATTTTCGGCAGACGTGCGCTTACAATAACGTCCATGGAACAAAACGAGGTGCTCAAAGCATTGCGGCGTGATCATGCCGCCGAATTGAAACTGGCCGCCGAACGACTGAAGGGCACCGCACGCTATACGGGAATTATTCCGTCCCCCGTGCTGTCCGAGATGACCGGACATGAGATTCTGCTCAAGCCGGAGAATCTCCAGGTCACTGGGTCATTCAAGATTCGTGGCGCGTATAACAAGATCGCATCGTTGTCCGACGAGCAGCTTGCGCATGGCATCGTCACCGCTTCCGCAGGCAACCATGCCCAAGGCGTGGCATACGCGGCCCGTGAGCGTGGCGCGAAGGCCACCATCTGCATGCCGCAGATCACGCCGCCGTTGAAGGTGGACGCACCAAGGCTTACGGCGCTGATGTGGTGCTGTGCGGCGAGGTGTTCGATGAATCCGCCGCCCACGCGCAGGAACTCAGCGATACCGAAGGCATGATTTACGTGCCGCCGTTCGACGATTACGAAGTGCTGTGCGGACAGGGCACCATCGGTCTTGAGATTCTCGAAGACGTGCCTAACGTCACCGATGTGGTTGTGCCGCTTGGTGGCGGCGGTCTGGGCGCGGGCGTGGCGCTCGCCATCAAGACGTTCAAGCCGGAAGTGCGCGTGATCGGCGCCATTCCGGAAGGCAGCCCGGCATGGAAGAATTCGTTGGCCGCCGGTCGCGTCGTCGCAGCCGACCAGGTGCGCACCTCCGCCGAAGGCGTTGCCGTGAAGCGTCCGGGCGACCTGACCTTCGCGCTGCTCAACGAGTTCCTCGACGATCTGGTCACCGTCACCGAGCGTGACATCAACGAGATGATTCTGCTCATGCTGGAGAAGCACAAGCTGGTGGTCGAGGCTGCTGGTGCCGTGTCCTTGGCTGCGCTCGAGCATCTGAATCTACGTTCGCGCAAGTTCGCCGAAGCACAGGGTCCGCATGTGGTGGTGCCGATTCTTTCCGGTGGCAATGAGGATACTGTCTCCATCAGCGCGGTGATTCAGAAGGGCATGATTGCCCGTGGCCGCATCATGAACTTCGAGGTTGAGCTTCCGGATACCCCTGGCCAGCTTGTCAAGGTGGCCACGATTCTGGCCGAGCAGCGCGCTAACGTCATCGCACTCGATCACGACCAGTTCAAGCTTCCAGCCATTACACTGATTCGGTTTCCTTGGGCGTCACCGTTGAGACCAACGGCCCTGAGCACATCGACCGCATCCTTGACGCGATGCGCGCGGCCGGTTTCCAGCCCAAGCGCATCTACTGATTTCCCACGGTGGATAAGCGCGGGTTCTCGCATATCTTCCGCATCAAAGAAGGCTCCTCAAACCCAATCAGGTTGAGGAGCCTTGCTTGTTCATTCGGTGTTATTTGCCCTGTTCCGCGGCGATTGTCTCGTCGACCAACTGCGGCAGCGCAATCGCAATATCGTCGCGGATAAGCCGTGTGGCCAAGCGATCGTATTGCGTGCGTCCCATGTTCATGATGGTGATCGGCACGCCCGCCTGTGCCGCGACCGGCACAATGCTCGCCGCCGGCATCACTTCCAGCGTGGAGCCGATCACCCACAATTCGTCGGCCTGCGCCGCCAGACGGTATGACTTTCAATCGCACCATCCGGCAGCGCTTCGCCAAAGTAGACGACGTCGGTTTTGATCAGCCCATTGCATGGCATATTGCCGCTGTATGGCAGCTTGCGATGGCAGTGCGGATCCGGCTCGTTGTTGAGGTTCGCCATGATTTCGGCGGTGTCGTATTTCGCGTGGCACTTCATGCAGTGCGAGGTGCCGATGGTTCCGTGCAGATTGACGATGACGTTGCTGCTATTGCCCGCCTTCTCGTGCAGCGCGTCGAAATTCTGCGTGGCCAGCAAGGTCAGCATGCCCGCTTGTTCCAATTTGACGAGCGCTTTGTGTGCGGTGCCCGGCTGTGCGTTCCATACTGGCGATTCCTTTTGCCAGCGCCAGGAATACTCGCGGTCTTCCTTATTGGCTAGGAACGCGTCGATGTCGTACACGTTCATTTGCTCGGGATGTTTGGTCCAGACGCCGTCCGGTCCACGGAAGTCAGGGATGCCTGCGGACGTGGAGATGCCTGCGCCCGTCAATACTGCGATTTTTTTGCTCATACCTCCATACATACCACCGCGCGGTTTCCTCCGTATGCGTCTTTTTCGGCTTTCCGACCGTATTTGGAAACCGTTGCAGGCTCACGACACGCCCGTAGACAGGTTTTTCTGATGAATTTCAGGCCGTTTTGAGGCTTGTCTGAAGCATTTCTGCGATGATGTGGCGTGCGATAGGCGGTTTTCGACACGCCGATGAATGCGTTGCGCCGCAAGGGTTTTTACGGGGTTTGCGGAATGCCGATTTGCGCAAGTGGACGGGTTCGTGTAAATTAATCCCTTGCTGCCGCTCAGCGAGTGGTCCGGATGGTTCCGGATTGCGAGTGGGTGAGTGGTGGTGGTTTGAGAACTCAAGAGCGTATTTGTACTACTTCTTTATAGTCAATGATTGCCAG
>ENA-OQDF01000206-OQDF01000206.1-human-gut-metagenome-genome-assembly--contig:-NODE-206-length-23021-cov-6.561894_pt1 | contig 23021 bp, 27 predicted proteins | sample MGYA00242769_ERZ504597 | MGnify/ENA primary metagenome ERZ504597 (study PRJEB26092, sample SAMD00036305) | human gut metagenome | host: Homo sapiens | study: EMG produced TPA metagenomics assembly of...
TTCTCTTCTTCCCGTGAAACCATTGTACAGCGCAGGAAATATTTGTTTTCTGATACATCTACAGGAGGTGTAGCAATACTTAGCTTCCGGGAATTTGCGTTATGCCGGAAAATTCACTGTCTGAGCGAAGCGAGTTTGAATTTTTATGGCATGGTTTTAGCAATTTCCGGAAGCTTAGTATTCCTGCCTCCGCAGCCGTATCAGAAAACAAATATTTTCCTGCGCGTCCCCATACCCGCCACCCCCAAAAAGAAACGCAAAAAGACCCCCGGAGCATCTCCGAGAGTCTTAAATTGCTAAAATCTATTATGCTAATTTCATCGGGTTGATCTTCACACCAGGTCCCATTGTCGGAGCAATAACAACGCTCTTTAAATACTGACCTTTCAGTGTGCTTGGTCTAGCCTTAACGATAGCATCGATCAGCGTCTGGAAGTTGTCGCTTAACTGTTCCTCTGTAAAGGATGCTTTACCAACCGGAACATGAATGATGTTGGTTTTATCAAGACGGTACTCAATCTTACCTGCTTTGATATCGTGAACTGCTTTAGTAACGTCCATTGTTACTGTACCAGCTTTCGGATTTGGCATTAAACCTTTCGGTCCAAGTACACGACCAAGACGACCTACAACACCCATCATATCTGGAGTTGCAACAACAACGTCAAAGTCTAACCATCCTTCGTTCTGGATCTTCGGAATAAGATCCTCAGCTCCTACGAATTCAGCACCTGCTGCTTTTGCTTCTTCAGCTTTAGCATCTTTAGCGAATACTAAAACACGAACTTTTTTACCAGTACCATGTGGCAGAACTACTGCACCACGGATCTGCTGGTCTGCATGACGTCCATCGCAGCCTGTACGGATATGAACTTCGATAGTTTCGTCAAATTTAGCAACTGCAGCTTTTTTAACTAAGCTGATAGCTTCTGCGGTATCATATAATGTAGCGCGGTCTACTGCTTTAGCAGCTTCCACGTATTTCTTTCCTCGTTTCATTTCTATAACCTCCTGTGGTATTTGCGGGGAACGCCCTCCCACTTACTATTTAATATTAAAATTAATCAACTACTTCGATTCCCATACTTCTTGCAGTACCAGCGATCATGCTCATAGCTGCCTCAAGGGATGCTGCATTTAAGTCTTTCATCTTAAGTTCAGCGATTTCCTGAACCTGAGCTTTAGTAACCTTAGCAACTTTTGTTTTGTTCGGTACGCCGGAACCGGATTTGATCTTAGCAGCTTTCTTAAGAAGAACTGCAGCCGGCGGAGTTTTGGTTATGAAGCTGAAACTTCTGTCTGCATAAACAGTGATAACTACAGGAATGATTAAGTCTCCCTGATCTGCTGTTCTTGCATTGAACTCTTTTGTGAACTGAACGATATTTACACCGTGCTGTCCAAGAGCTGGACCTACAGGTGGTGCTGGAGTTGCTTTACCAGCCGGAATCTGTAATTTGATATATCCTGTTACTTCTTTGCCATTTTTCGGCACCTCCTATGTGGTATTGGCGGGGGTTTATGGTCCCTCCCACGATATTGTTACCTTTGCTTGTTACATCTGTTTGATTTCTGCGAAACTAATTTCTACCGGCGTTTCGCGGCCGAAAAGTTCAACATTGATCGTTGCTGTCTGTTTCTGCACATTAAGGGCAGTGATAACACCAACGGTATCTTTCCAGGCACCGCCTGTGACAACAACTGTATCACCCTCTGCGAAATCGACCTGAATTTCCTCTTTCTTGATACCAAGAGGAAGCATCTCTTCCTCGGTCAACGGTACCGGCTTGGACCCTGGTCCAACGAAGCCTGTCACACCTCTGGTGTTACGGACAACATACCATGTATCGTCATTCATAACCATGTTGAGAAGTACATAGCCAGGAAACATTTTCTTCTGAACCTGTTTCAGAGCCCCGTTTTTCAGCTCAGCCACTTCCTGCAGCGGAACACGAACTTCAAGGATCTGGTCTTCCAGGTGTCTGTTTTCGATGGTTTTTTCAATATCGACTTTTACTTTGTTCTCATACCCGGAATAAGTATGAACAACATACCATTTCGCTTCTGACATACAATCACCTTATCCTTATTTCATTAAAAGATTAATGCCTTCGAGAATAAATGAATCCATGACGCTGATCAGTACGCAAAGCACGATCGACACGCAAACTACCACGATAGTCTGCTTAATCAGTTCATTGCGGTCTGTCCAGACAATCTTCCTGAATTCTGACTGAAGTCCCTGAAACCAACTCTTCTTCTGGCTCTTGCCAGCAGATTTTTCATTTCCTTGCATAGCCTGACCTCACAATTCTCTGTGAGTAACTGTTTCGTCCAGTTACCTTGGATTACTTTGTTTCCTTATGCAGAGTGTGTTTGCGGCAGAACTTACAATATTTCTGAGTTTCCATTCTCTCAGGATGGTTCTTTTTCTCCTTAGTCATATTGTAGTTACGCTGCTTGCACTCGGTACATGCTAATGTAATCTTAACGCGCACAACTTCCACCTCCAGTGTTTTCATTTGCATGGTCATTTTCCTCATGCCGGACGATGTATCCGTCATCTTTTCGGGCATAAAAAAAAGACCTAACTTCCATGTCGCTTGTCAAGTTTATCACACATGGCATGCCTAAGTCAAGTCTTTTCTTATTATTTATGCCTATATTTCATCGCATATTTTTTACAGGAACTTCCCTAGTACATCGTTTTCGAAATAACTATACCACTCACTTGTCTGCGAATCCGATTGCACAGGTCTAAAAGCCTCAGCGTAGCCCGCTACGCCTGCGTTTTTATACCAGCACACTCGAATCCGCATCCTACGCGATTGGTATAGTTATTTACGAAACGCTGTACTAATCTGCCTTTACCCGGTCGGCTCTGTCTGAAATATGATAGGAACCCTTGAAGGTACGTTTCACCTGATACAGACATCCGTCTGCCTCCTCATACAGGTCCTGGAAAGTGATATCTCTTCCATCTGAGAAAACAATCCCCATAGATGCGGAGATCATTACCTCCAGGTTTTCTTTCACATAATCAATATGCAGCTTCGCAGAAGTATACGCAGACTCTCCTCCGCCGCTTCCCTGGTCATATCCGGCAGAAATACCACAAACTCATCACCGCCCAGACGACAGACGATGTCCTGAGCCCTGCAATGCTTCTTCATGATCAGGACAACCTCGCAGAGAGCCCTGTCTCCCCACATATGTCCCATGACATCATTGAGCGTTTTGAAATTATCCAGATCCACAATAGCAAAAGTATTTACACATCCCGGATGAAGTTCCTGCACAAGCATCCGGTTGATGGCAGATGTGCCCGCTGCCCTGTTCATGGCACCTGTCAGAAGATCCGTCCTTGCCTCCTTCTGAAGCTTGAGCATATCATTCTCCATATCCGTAACATCCTCGATACTGCCGACCATACGGGACACTTTTCCCGATTCATCGTACAGATTCGTAGTCTTGACCTGCAGATACCGCATACGTCCTCCTGCCCACACCTTCACCTTCTGTGAATGCAAAGCTTCAGCAGAATCTGCCCTGGCGAATATATCCCTGATTACAGAACAGGTTTCCGGATTAATCTCTCTGATTTTCCGAAGCAGAACCGGTACGCTGAGTTCCGACTGATCCAGTCCCAGATTCTGATATTTGTCATTCAGAAACTGTATCTGCTCTGTTTCCACATCATAAGTAAAAACACACAGGTCACTCTCCCTTGCTGTGATGCGGTAAGTTTCCTCATTCAGCATAAGCTGACGGTTCAGATTGCGGATAGCGATCCTGTCCTCACGCCGGAAATACAGATAAACTCCAATAACTGCTATAAGACTCAGGATGATCACCAGAGTAATCACAAATACCCATATCCGGTATCTGAGTCCTGCCTGATGAATATACCTGTTATCAGCCATTGTTACCGCAAACAGCTTCTTACCGTCTACAGGTGCCGCAGTCACCATATAATCTCCATCTTCACCTGAAATTGCAAAGTAATATCGGAATCCACTGTCCATCTGGGACTTAATATCGGAAATCGGCAGACTCAGTTCACGCCCCTCCAGCCAGGTCAGGAAATCATTATCAAAAGTGTCATTGCCGCCATCAGACACAATATATTTTCCATGATTATCTATCACAAAAAGCCCTGCATATCCTTTTCTACGGTCTGCCTTTCCATATACGTCCAGACTGCTGCACGGAAGCGTCCCACAGAGCACTCCCTTAATCTGCTGTGCCTCATTTTTGACAGGTACTGACAATATCACTCCATCTGCGTAGGAATATCCATTTTCTGCCAGACCCCTGTTACCTAACATAGCCATCAGGAAGTATTCTTTCAGGGAATAAGCCTGTCCGTCCTGCACGCAGCGGCCATCCTCACTGATAATCTTCAGCGAATCAAACTTCTCTGTGTGACGGTGAATTTCTCCCTCAGCATCTCCTCTGTCTGTGCTTTATCTAAAGGCATATCACTGATATAATCTGCCGCACACTCCAGAAGATCATAGTACATATCAATCCGGCTTCCGACAAGTGCTGCATTCTGCTCTGTCCATTCCAGAAGAGAATCTCTGGCTCTGGAATTCTCTGTTTTCATCACAAAACTGTTAAAATAAAATAAGGCAGCTGTAATGATAATCACTGCGATTAGTCCTGCCATAAACAGAATCCGCTTTCGCTTCTTTTTATCATCTGTGCCGTTCTTATCATCAAATCTTTTCATACGCAGCTTTCTCTCCTCCGCTCTCGTTCTGCCTATGATAAAGTCATATACTGCAGTCCTTTCTACAGACTGGCAGTTATGTCTTGTATTTCATTATATGGACCTGTGGAGAGATTGTCAAACAGAAGAAATACTCTTCTTTTGTCAAAAGCAAATGTAAGGTTTGGAAAAATGACTATAAATCTGAATCTCAGGTGGCGGATGATGATAAGATTGTTACATTTACAAACTGAAAAATAACCGAAACACCAGAAACCGAAGTTTCTGCCAGAAAAATCTGTCGGGGATTCTTTTTTTAACTTTATCAGAAGTAATCATACCCACCATGAATGTCCACAATACTTCCATTCATGTAGTTATTGGTAAGTATACTGTACGCCATATCTGCCACGTCTTTGATCTCACCGAATCTGTGCAGTGCGATCTTGCGGTTGATGCGTTCGTAGCTTTCCGGTGTGCGGTTCTCATGCCAGGGCGTCTGGATGAAACCGGGGGCAATGGCATTGACTGTGATGCCTTTTGGCTCAAATTCCTTTACCAGCGATTTGGTAAGGAAGTGGATGGCAGCCTTGGTCACGCCGTATACCAGAGAGGAGGAGTATGCCTGCTGCCCTGCATAGGAACCCATGAAGAGTACTCTTCCGCCTTCTGTCATAACAGACATAAATTCTTTGATCATAAATACAGGTACAGACAGGTTGGTATTTACGATCTTATTCCATTCCTCGAAAGTGTAATCCTGAAATTTATCGTAAGTGCTGATTCCCGCATTGCTGATCAGCCAGTCTACATGTCCTGCTTTCTCTTTTACTTCTCCGACGAAATTTATCATATCGTCATAGGAAGACATGTCCGCTTTCAGAATAATAAGCTTCTCCTGGTCTTCCGGTTTCAGGTTGTCCCAGAATTCATTGGCTTTATATGCATTGTGGGCGTAAGTGGCAAAGATCAGATCATCTTCTGCTGAGTTTGCCAGTATCTTCTCCACAATACCGCGTCCGATTCCGGAGGTGCCGCCTGTGATCACTGTTACCTTGCTCATTTTGTATTCCCTCTTTTTATTCATCTATAATACAGACAGATCTGTTCTCTGTCATGCGGGAATCTCCCCACTTCCATAAAACGGACTGCCTGCAAAAAAATTCCTTCTATATTTATATATTCCACATTACCGAAATATATTCTTCACTCCTACAATTCCATCAGTCTGTCATAAACTTCCTTCGGTGCATATGGCTGCTGATTATGGATCGGTTCACCCAGACAGGTCTTGGGATATGCAAAAGTTCCATGCTCCAGCATAACTTCCAAAAGTTTCGGGCCTTCCCCTTCCAGAAATTCCGGTGCTTCTTCTCTGACTGCATCGCAGAGCATTCTCAGTGCGGGAATGCCGTAAGCCTTTGCCACCTCTGCGAAATTACAGGAAGCAAAACCGCAGCCGTCTGTGGTTCCTGCGAACAGACAGTCAAAATAATCTCTCTGCAGGTGACGGATCATGCCAAGTGCTTCATTATTCATAACCATGATCTTAACAGGAAGATTCTCTCTCTTCACCCACTCCAGTTCCTGGATATTCATCTGGAGTGCACCGTCTCCGCAGATGCAGGCGGTCGGTTTTCCTGTTGCATAATAGGCTCCTATTGCAGCCGGAAGTCCATAGCCATAGCGCCATGACCGCCGGAGAAGAGAAGTTTCTGTCCTTCATGATTCTTGAATGACTGGTAACTCCATACCATATGCTGTCCTACATCCACTGCGATCGCGGAGGTATCCTCCAGCATATCACTGAGGTCTGCGATCATACGGTTCGGATATCTTTCTGGTGTGGCATCATCAACTGCCTGAAGATTTTCTTTAATCTCTGTGCAGACATTCAACCAGTCACTTACACCCTCTATATCAGGATCATCCACTTTTGCAAGACAATCAATCACTGCTCCTGTCTCTGCCTGAAGCTTTACCTCATTCTCACCATTCTCATGGATATCTCTCTGAAGATTGTATGGATCAATATCTATACGTATGATCTTTGCACCTCTGGCAAATTCATGTACTTTGGTTCCGATCTGTCTGGTACACAGAGAAATGCCAAAGCAGAGAAGCAGATCGCTTTTTGCATTGGCGATCATATTTGCATAACGGTGTCCATAGGCACCGCCGATGCACCCGAAATTCAGCGGATGGTCGTATCCCAGAACTGATTTCGCCAGAACGCTGGTGATGATCGGAATCTGTCTCTTCTGTGCAAAGCGGATCAGTTTCTGCTGGCTGAAGCTGCTGTCCACGCCATGGCCCAGCATGATCACCGGTCGTTTTGCCTGTTCCAGTGCCTCCAGGATCGTATCTGCCGCCTGCTGTGCTGCGACTACATCTGTGTGTTTGTCCTCAAAAGTCATATCATAGACCGGGTTCTCCACTTCACTTCTCTGAATATTCATGGGAAGGTCGATAAGCACCGGTCCTCTGCGTCCTGTGGTTGCAATATGGTATGCTTTATTTAATTCCTCCACAATGTCCTCAGGGTTTCGTATCTGGACAGCATATTTGGTGATCGGTTTCGCCATTGCCACAATATCTGTCTCCTGAAATCCCTGCTGACGCAGCCCCTTGATTCCTGAATACTCATAAGTGTTCAGCTGTCCTGTGAGAAAGATCACAGGCAGGGAATCATAATAGGCATCTGCCACACCACTCAGAAGATTGATGGCTCCAGGTCCGCTGGTAGCATAGGCGCAGGCACATTCTTCCTTCGCCTGTGCATATCCGCAGGCTGCGAAAGCTGCCCCCTGTTCATTGTAACTGGAATGATTCTCTGTCTCCGGATTTCTTTCAATGGAATCTACCAGATGTGCGATCATGGTTCCCTGGTATCCAAAGAAATGACGGATTCCTTTTTTCTGTAAAAACGTAACAATATAATCTGAAAGCTTCATTTTTCCTCCCGTCAGATCAGCGTACCGATCTTACCCCTCTGTACTGTCTTTCCTGTTTTTTCCAGTACGTCTATATAAATATCAAAGATCTCCTCATCCTCTGCAAAGAGTTCGTTTTTCTGCAGACTCTTCTGCATCATCTTAAAGTATGGACGGAATACCTTCTCAAGTGTCATGTAATCTTCATTTTTATACAGGTTTTTGATATAATCCTTCTGCTTTTCATAAGCAACACCCATATTCATGCGTTCCCCACAGAACTCAACATAATCCCAGCATTCATTAAAATAGTCTTTATGTCTTCTGCTTCTTGCAAGCTTGCGGGCATTTTTCATTCGTTCCTTACAATATTTCTCGAAGTTGCCGGCTTCCTTCCAGAACTGTGTATAACTTACTCTCGCACTGACTGCAAGTGCAATAGGTGTAACATAACGAGGCTCTTTTACATCTTTATAATTCTTACCATAGCTTACAGTAAGGTACTCTGCTGTTTTTGCAGGAACCTGAAGTTCTACACCCTCTAACATTACCCGTCTGCTCTCTGCAAAAATCTCCGCAGGGAAAACTGTTGTCTGTTTTCTTCTCTTAAGAATATACTTATCTGCATCAGGCTGTTGATGAAGTTTAATAAATTTATCATATAAATGTGCTGCCTGTCCCTGACGTCCGGTTATCAGACACTGCATTCTCATTATCGTACGATTTACTCTGCTCTTGAAGTTTCTTTCCGCATAATTAATATGGCACAGTTCAGTCCATGCATTCTCATCCCTGGAGAATCTGTGATCTGCAGCTGCAGAACCCACAGGTGTCCTCAATGGAAAAATACTGACTCCTATCCCTGGAAATGCATAGTCTCTGGTATTATCCAGATTCAGGCACAGGGTATCTGTATTTGTATATCTCAGATAAAATCCGGAAAACCATCTATGACTTTTCATAGATTCCAGTGCTCTTTTTTCTCTGGGATCATCCTCCACTGCCAGACGGAAGCGTTCCATATCCGCAGTTTTCATCAGCACAACTCCAAACATGGGATTCTGTGGGAAAGGATGCCCTTCCACTGCGCAGAGTGTCAGTCGTGGAGAGAGGTAATATTCTATTTTATTCCGGCGGCATATTTCATCGATTTCCTGTAATAATGATAAAATCACCTTTTGTTTTTTGTTCAACTCTTTACTCCATTTCTATTGATGTCACTTAACAGTTACAGTCTGCACGATCTTCTTAATATCTTCAATACTTCATATTTATCAAGCCATTTATCAAGCACAACTGTAATATCCGTCTTCTTTCCAAAGCTTTTCGCCTGTCTGCTGCCATCGTTCAGATCATTGATAAAATACGGTACAGCTCTGTTCTTACATAAGAAGGCATCTCATATTCCAGTGCTTTCTTATAATTTGCAAAAGCCTCCCTGGTCTGTCCCTGTTTCATCCTGACATCACCCACCAGCTTATAAGCGCAGGCTTTCTCTTCTCTGCGAAACTGACGGTTTCGTACCTGTTCTGCAAGCCACTCCAGTTCGCTCTCCTCACCTGTACAGATGATCTGGGTGCGCAGTTCTGCAAGCTCATCGGAATACCCCAGCCGCTTCCATGCTCTTGTAAGAGCTTTCCTGTACATCTTATGTTCTTCTGAAACTTTAACCTGTATATCCGCCGGCGCTTTAACTTCTTCAGTTTCTGCTAACGGATCTGATACTTTTTATTCACATCATCAGCCGATGTTTCATCTGATGTTCTATCTGATTTTATCTGTTTTCTGCTTTTTCCCGGATTTTTCTCCACACTGACTGGCGTGATCATCTGTGTGCCGATCACAGCCCGGATTCACCGATTTCTTCTCTATCTCGCTCTGCGTACGTGCACACACTGTTTTTGCCAGATATAATGCTCCCTGGATATCATCATCCTCAGGTATCAGACGACTCCACAGCTCCATCAATGCGAGAGCCTCCTTCTTGTTGTGGTTTGCAATAAGCTCTTCACAGCTTTTCAGGATTTCAGATTTGTATCCTCTGAAGAATCTGTCCATCTCCATCCATACAATTCCGTTAGTTGTCTTATTCTTTACCTGAAGATAAAGCTCTGCCGCTTTCTGCATCTCGCCATCCATCCAGAAGATATCTGCCTTATATTTCAGGAAATAACCATCCTCAGGAAACATCTTAAGAGCCTTATCAAGAAAACGTTCTGCTTCGATCCGGTTCTCTCCCGCATCCTCCATCAGGAACCTGCACTTAAATTTCATAAATCCCGGATGTCCCGGATATTTCTTCAGAAGCTCATTGACGATCTGTTCTGCCTCCTTTATCCGATGGAATTCATAATGATCCGCAGCTTTCCGGAAAAGCTCAATATCTTCTTTCAGTCCCTCCATCTCAGGACTCAGATGGTCAAACTGCTGACGGACCTGCATCATCCGATATGCCTTTGACACACGTTCTGTATAAAACAGAGTAAGCATTGCCGCATAGAATACATCGTCAGGTATCTCCACAAGTGTTGGATGATAAAAAGCATAAATGTTGGTATAGTCTTCTCTTCCAATAAAGTCAGCACTGAGCTGATTCTTATAATAAGAGCCAAAAAGTGCACTCAGCTTACGGAAAGATCTGCTTTCCACCAGCTCACTGATCTTAAGTCCTGATTCATCGATCGCTCTCTGCAGGTCCAGTGCAACAGCGCGGGCTTTCATTGCAAGCCCATCCTGGCGGACCTTATGGCTCTTTTTCGCAATGCGCATATTGTAGAACTTCGGAACACACTGTCCCAGCGTAATCTTTCCTTATTGATCTTCGGCATATATTCTTCACGTAACTCCTGATAAGGAAGATCATCTACACACACTGCTACATGACCCTCCCTCTTATCATGAGGAGGCATATATGACCACTCGTCTCCATAATGCCAGATCAGATAGTCACTGCACTTATTTGGAATCATTGCCTTTTTTCCCTCAAAGATGCCCTCCTTTACAGGGAACATCATATCCTTATCAAAAAGAAACGGGCAGCCGCCCCAGCGCATGGCATAACGGTCACATTCCTCTTCTTTATAGGAGAACATGATCTTTTCAAGCTTTGCCAGTGTTCTTTTTTGCCAAGAAAAATATAAGAAAGAAGATACTTCAGATACATGGATGCAGGTATCTCCCAGCGGTCGCTGTAGCCTACAGAAATATTGATAAGATCCGAGTAGATCATCATGTGTGTTCTATATTTCTCGTATTCTTTATCGTCAGCCGGAACAGGATCCAGTGTAAGAATGTCTATGATCTCTCCGCCGCAGTCCTTCCCGATGATCTGGCTCTTATGGATGGCACAGGTATTTGTGGATGCGTAACGCGGAAATGAATTTGTATAGTTTCTGTCCACCTCCGAGCACTGTATCTCTCTGTCAGGCGGGAGTTCTGTTTGACATATCTCTACGAACTTCTCCCAGTCCGGACGTGGCATATAAAGATCTACATCATCATCCCAGGGAACAAATCCCTCATGTCTGAGGGCTCCGATCAGAGAGCCTCCTGCCAGTACATATCTGAGATTATGTTCTCTGCAGATTTCATCAACCTCCCTGAAAAGCTTCAGGAGATATTTCTGTTTCTCTGTCATGAATTATCCTTTCTGTTAATTGTTTCCAAAATTTCTATTATTCTTACCGACTCATCATAGAAAAGCCGGTACATTCTGTCCGTTTGTCTCTGATCATGATCATCAGCTCCTGCAGCAGATAGCGGAAACCATTTCCCTCGAAGTTAAAGCTGTACCTTTTCAGAAATTCTTTTCCTGAAATATTGGCTTCAAAGTATCCGGTGTTCCACCAGTCATTAGGGATAGTTACCCTGCCGTTGCTTCCGATGATCACAAGTTCATTCTCAATGTCAACCGTTGTTCCGATCTCAATAGTCGCCAGTGCACCGGCGTATTTCATGGAAATCATATCATATACAAAACGGCCTTCCTGATTGCGGACCGCATTGGTGTTGATATCCTGGCATTTTTTTCCCAGCAGTTTCAGTACTGCGCAGATAGCTGTGCAGACCGTCTCATTAAAAGTCCTGCCGCCCTCGAAATCATCCTGGGAGATTGCACATTTGACACTTACCAGATCTCCCACCAGGTTACTGTGTACCAGCCATACCAGCTGATTAAACGCCCGCAGGTAGACCAGTGTGGTCCGTTCAATGAGAACCACATTGTTCTCCCTTGCCACCTGAAACAGGTAGCGCAGTTTCTCTGAGGAAAGTGTCATGGGCGAATCACTGATCACATATTTTCCTTTTTTCAGCGCTCGCTCGATATATTCTGCTCTCCGGTTCAGCGAAGTCTTGATATAAACAATATCTACATCTGCCAGAAATTCATCATAGCTGTTCCAGCAGGAACCTAACTCATATTTATCACAGAATCTCTGTGCAGTCTCGTGATCCTCGCTGAATACACGTTCCACATGAACTCCGCTGACATATTTGGATTCCTCCACAAAATCATTATCCCGGATGTTATCCGTCACGATTCCCATATTAAAGATAACACCTTCACTGCGAAGCTTTGTACTGGAAATATTCTTGGTCCTTTCCAGATAAACTACATCACAGTAGTTCTTAAGGTAATCGAATTTCCCTCTCCAGTCAGATCCTACCACCAGGACATCAATATCATACTTAATGATGTCATTGACCTTCTGTCCCTGATATTCTTCAATGATGATCTCATCTGCCAGCCCCGTCCTTCGCACATTCTCGATTCTCTTAATGAGGCTGTCCCGCACATTGAGTTTGCCCCGCTCAATGTCAAAGCTCTCACTTGTGACACCTACGATCAGATAATCACCAAGTGCTTTTGCTCTTTTGATAATATTGTAGTGGCCTTTATGAAAAAGATCAAAAGTGCCATATGTGATTACTCTCTTCATTCTTTCGTCATAACTCCCCTGAAAAAATATTCTTATTTTGCCGAACAGTTTTCCTGCTCCATACGTTACTGTTCACTCCGTTCACAGTAACCTCCATACGATAGATACTTTGATTATATCATACTTCCCAACTTCCGTCACCTGTCCGTTACAAAAATGTTAAATTCGCGTTAACTTTACAAAAAGAAGAGTCTTGAAATACTGTTTTTGTATCTCAAAACTCTTCCTTTGTGTTTATGGTTCTTTATTGTCTTCCATCGTTCTGGTAGTAGCTTCCAGTTCCTGGATCAGGTCTTCCAGCGAAAGCTCCTCTTCCCCTTTGATCAGTTCATCAGGGATATCATCCAGATTATCCTCTTCAATCTCCAGCTCCATGCCGGCCACATTGCTGAAGCTTCATGCCTGTCGGAAGAAGTATGATCCGGTGTATCCTCGTCCATATTTACTTTCTCCATATGTCCGTCCTGCTCACTCTCTGAATCAAGCGTTGCCGCAAGCTCTGCGATGGCTTTCTTTCTTCTGAGAAGTTCATATTCATCATATTCGCTGTCATACTCTTCTTCCAGACCTTCATCTCTGACTGTCTTATCCTTCTTGATCAGGATAAATGCGATCAGATTCAGAACACCCGTATAAAGCAGATCCACAGGCAGACTTCCCAGTACAAGTACAAATACCAGTGATACTCCCAGAAGCACCCATACATTGTTCATTGCAGGAAGCATCAGGATGTATAAACCATTCATAATGATCATGATCGGATAATGGAAGAAATAAATTCCCATTGTATGTCGTCCCACATAGGTGAGCGGCAGTTTGATGTCCGGCACTAACGCAAGCATCGTATAGACAACTACGAAAGATACCAGATACATCAGCAGTCTGAGGATCACTCCCTGAGGATCCGTCAGGCCACAGAGCTGATATCCATGATTACCTCGGAAAATAGCAATTCCCATTTCATTTGGATCATATAATTCGGTATCGCCCACAAAAGGACTCCGGAGATTGCCACGAGGATCCATTTTCCCTTAAATTTACGGATCGCTGTGATATATTCACTCTTCCAGAGATACCCCGCAACAAAGAACGGGAAAAATACCACGATTCTTGATGATGACAGGAATGTGGTAAATTCCGGTCTGGTTCCTGCCCATAATGCGAACAGGATACTGAGCGGAACAATAAATCTGATCTTACCCAGGGCCTCAATGGTAAGGCGGTAAATAAACAGTGCCAGTATATACCACATGACACTTCCGGTAGGACGCAGTATCTCATAATCTACAGATCTGCCAGCCATATCTGTGAATACCAGGTTAAGGTATATCCCAGAACATAAGGGATCAGCAGGTTCTTAAAATTCTTCAGCACATTCTGAGGTTTCTTTGACAGATATCCTGAAATAAAAACAAATGCAGGCATGTGAAAAATCGTGATCGCATACCACACATATCTCACTACAGTGTCTACCTTTACAAGGTTAAATGCAATAATATGGTTAAATACTACCAGAAAGATAAGCAAAACTTTAATGTTATCGATCAGGCAGGAGTACGGCACCGCCGCTCTCTCTTTTTTTATTTTCATGTTTAAGTACTATCCTCTAATCATATTTCTGACTTCTGCTGTGTGAACATACAACCCCATTCTGCAGATTCTTCAGATGACCGGCAGACAAAAAACGCACAGCAATGTAACGGGCAATTAACCGCAAAGTCATATTTACTGCAACAAGCATAACATATTTTTACGATTTATGGAATAGAAACTTAACATTTCGGTCAATGGAAATATTTCCATATTCCATGTACAGCATAAGAACAGAAAAAATACAGCTTCTGATCCTGCCGTAACCGGCGTATCTGTAGACATTGTAAGTCATGGCTGCTGATTTCAGTTTGTTTCTGGATTTGCCGCCTTCGCTGAGACGGTATTTCAGATAGGGTTTGTTGATTCCGGCAGCACAGCCGTATTTTCGCAGGATTTTCAGCCAGGTGATATAATCCTCATGGCTGTCGTCATGCTCCATGGGAAATTCACGCGCCACATCCCTTCTGAGTATTACCGAAGAACAGTTGATGCTGTTATGTTTCAGAAGTTCTCTGTAGGTGATCTTCTCTTTTACAGGGATTGTCCGTCCTGTACTGCTTCCGTCCGCTTTCATCAGTTCCCGCCCTGTAGAACACAGCACGTATCCAGTCTCTTCCAGACGTTTCAGCTGTTCTTTCAGCTTGCCTGACTCCCACCAGTCATCTGCATCCAGAAAAGAAATGTAGGTTCCCTGTGCCAGCCCGACTCCTCTGTTTCTGGAGCCTGCAGCTCCCATATTCTGTTCATTCTTAATATACCGAAAGTCCTCTCTGCCCTCATAGGCAGACAGGACTTCCTCTGTATGGTCTGTAGAACCGTCATCGATCACCAGAAGTTCCAGCGAAACTCCCTGTTCATAGACGGATTCCACAGCCTTTCTAATATATTTTTCTCCGTTGTAAACCGGCATGATCACAGATACCAGCGGTTTATTCATTGTCATTCCTCCGTTTTATTCTCTGACACTCCGGCGTTTTTCCCGGAATCCTTCAACGCATTTACCTGTCTGTCATCTACTCCCTCAGATACTTCTTTCTGGAAAAAGATTTTAACTGTCATAAAGATCAGCTTGATATCCAGCAGGAAGGAATAATTCTCAATATAAAACAGATCCAGCTTTAATTTGTCATAAGGAGTTGTATTATACTTACCGTAGACCTGCGCATATCCGGTAAGACCTGCTTTAACTTTCAGACGATAATAGAATTCCGGAAGCTCTTTCTCATACTCAAGCATGATACTTTCACGTTCCGGACGCGGACCTACCAGAGACATATCTCCCTTAAATACATTGAAAAGCTGAGGAAGCTCGTCCAGATGAAGATTTCTCAGCACATGACCTACCGGTGTGATACGGGAATCATGCTTGGATGCCAGTCTTGCACCGTTTTTCTCCGAATCTACGCACATACTGCGGAATTTACAGATCTTAAAGGGCTTTCCACCCAATGTCAGACGGTCCTGAAAATAAAACACCGGACCTCTGTCGTATGCTTTTACCGCAATCGCTATGATCAACATGATCGGTGAAGTGATTATAATGCCGATCCCTGAGATCAGAATATCCATAACTCTCTTTGCAGCACGCTGGTCTACTGCCAGTCCCATATTTCTGGATACCAGAAGCGGTGTGTCAAAAAGATGGATGCGTTCACTTCCCATAAGAATGATGTCCGAAATCTTCGGACTCACATAGCATCGGACAGAATGTGCAAAACAGTATTTCAGATAACGGTTTCTCTCTGTTGAATGCAGATCCCAGATGATCACGCCGTCATAATCCTGCATCATCTGATGGATTTTTTCTTCTCCACACTGATGTGTACCTTGCCGCTGATGTCATATTTGTCCTTTCGGGAATTCATCTTATGGATCAGGTCGTCCCCCGGATCCCGGTCACCGTAAATGACCAGAAGCCGGCGTGCGCGGTAAAGTCCGGAATAGATATACCTTGAACCAAATATCCAGATAATGATCAGCACCAGCTGTATTCCTGTCATCTCGATCATAGGCCATACGCTCAGGAACCATCTGTTGATCAGGGTGATCTCCAGATATTCCACCACATTGGTACACAAAAGTGCCAGTGTCAGCGAATAAAATACATCAATCCTCTTAAGATATCCAACCTTAAGTCCTCCGTACAATTTGGCAAACAGGGCAAACATCAGACCGTAGATTGCGATCAGTACCAGTTACCTTTGCGCCAGAAAGCTCGTCGATCTGTCCTCTGTAAACGGAATACCACACCCATGCAAAGACCGCCGCCTGTGCCAGAACCACCAGACTCGCCAGACAAAATACGATAAATCGTTTATAATCTTCTCTTTTACTCACGTGATAACCTCTGTTTCTCTGTAACTGTTCAGTGTTTTCGCAGTTACGCATTTCTTCTATAAATTCCTACCTATTATAGCGTAAGAACTATTATACGTCCACCCGTTTCACTTAAATTTGTGAACAAATCCGTTACTGAGGCTACTGTTCACATATCACTATCCCGCGAGGTGTTTGGCATGAATATGCCAAAATCCCGAGACATACAAGCCAAAATTCCATTGCCGCAGGCAATCTGGAATGATTTTTGGCTAAGTTACTGTGAACGGAGTGAACAGTAACTTACTGAGACTCCGTTCACAATAAGCACATCCCCGCTGCAGGATTGGTAATTAACTCATCACTTAATAGAAGTGAAAGTTTTCTCGGCCGGGATAAAATATCTATATAAGCATAATTTACATATATCTGTAATCCCCTGACTTGCGATTCGTCTCGATATTTGTATATAATGTATAATTTTTCGTCGATTTTACTTAGTTTGTAGCAAAGTTTTTACATATTTTTTTCAGAAACCTATGGAAAAATGTCAGGAAAAAATGTATAATATTACCTAACAAATGAAAGCGAGGGTTCACTATTATGAAACAAAATAGTATGTTGGCCATGATCCTGGCCGGCGGTCGTGGCAGCCGTCTGCATGATCTTACCAATAAAGTGGCAAAGCCGGCCGTTTCATACGGCGGTAAATATCGTATCGTAGACTTTCCTTTAAGCAACTGTGCCAACAGTGGCGTTGATGTTGTAGGTGTACTTACACAGTATGAATCTATCCAGCTGAACAGTTATGTGGCAGCCGGCGGACGCTGGGGTCTTGATGCTAAAAACAGCGGTGTTTACGTTCTTCCTCCACGTGAGAAAGCAGATGAGAATCTGAATGTATATCGCGGAACTGCAGATGCAATCTCCCAGAATATTGATTTCATTGATAAATTTGATCCTGAATACGTTCTTGTTCTTTCCGGTGACCATATTTATAAAATGAACTATGACAAGATGCTTGCAGCCCACAAAGAAGCAAAAGCAGATGCAACCATCGCAGTTATCGGAGTTCCGATGAAAGAGGCAAGCCGTTTTGGTATCATGAATACTGATGAATCCGGACGTATCGTAGAATTCGAAGAGAAACCTGAGCATCCGAAGAGCAACCTTGCATCCATGGGTATCTATATTTTCACCTGGAAACTCCTCCGCAAGATGCTGATGGCTGATATCAAGAATCCGGATTCCAGCCATGACTTCGGTAAGGATATCATCCCTACTATGCTTAACGATAACAGAACTCTTTATGCATATAATTTGAAGGATACTGGAAAGATGTTGGTACCATCGACTCTCTCTGGGAAGCAAACATGGATCTGTTAAGTTCCAAGAATGAACTGGATCTGGGTGATCCGTCATGGAAGATTTATACAGAAGATGTTACCGCACTTCCACAGTACATCAGCGCAGAAGCAGATGTTAAAGATGCATATATCACACAGGGCTGTGTTGTTCAGGGTGAAGTTAAGCATTCCGTTCTCTTTACAGGTGTTAAGATTGGTGCAGGTGCCAGAATTATCGACAGTGTACTGATGCCGGGTGTTGTTGTAGAAGAAGGTGCCGTTGTTCAGCGAGCACTTGTAGCTGACGGTGTCCGCATCGGTAAGGTGCAGTTGTCGGTGCCGCAGACAGTGAGCACATTGAGCTTGTAGCGAACGCGTAAAGGGGGCAGAATAATATGTATAAGGCATTTGGAATCGTAAACTCTTCCGGGAGAAATATTTATGTAGATGGTATGCAGGATTATCGCCCAATCGGTGCGTTTTCTTTCCTTGGCAGATACAGAGTCATTGACTTCCCTATCTCCAATATGACCAACAGCAACATTGAACGTATTCAGGTCTATATCAATAATAAACCCCGTTCTGTTGTAGAACATCTTGGAACAGGACGTCATTACAATATCAACTCCAAGAGCGGCAAACTTCAGCTTCTCTTCTCAGAGCACAATAATGACAATGATATTTACAATACTGATATCTCCTGCTATCTGGACAACATGGAATCCCTCAGCAGAATGAATCATCCATATGTTGTCATTGCCCCGAGCTATATGGTTTATTCAATTGATTTTGACCAGTTTTTACATACACACATTGAGTCCGGTGCAGATGTTACCCTGCTTTATCACGCTGTTGATAACGCAAAAGAGGCTTATCTTACCTGTAATGTTCTGGACTGAACCGCCAGAAAGGTGTGGAATCCATCGAACCGAATCATGGTAATAAGAAGAATCAGTATGTTTATATGGATACCTGTGTTATGAAAACAGAGCTTTTCATCAGCCTGATCAAAGAAGCCAAGAATCTTTCTTCCATGTATACACTGGCAGACATCCTGAATGATAAATGCGAAACTCTGGACATCCGCGGCGTTGCACACAAGGGATTCTTTGCAAGCATTACAGACTTCCCAAGTTACTATGCTGCAAACATGGCTCTCCTTAATTACAAGTCAGCTCAGGAACTTTTCCATGATAACTGGCCAATCTATACACGTACCAATGATTCCTGCCCGACTCAGTATTTCAATACTGCAGATGTGAAGAATTCCGTAATCTCCAACGGCTGCCAGATTGAAGGTACTGTTGAGAATTCCGTAATCGGTCGTGGATGCGTCATTAAAAAAGGTGCTGTTGTAAGAAACAGTGTTGTTCTCGCTGAAGTTACTATAGGTGAGGGTGTTCACGTAGAGAATGAAGTAGTCGACAAATGGGCGAAACTCATTCATAAAAAAGAAATCGTTTCCCCTGCTGAACAGCCTGGTTATATTAGAAGAAATGATACTCTGTAATTAGTGATCAATTATAGCAAAAGCCCCCGGAAGCGGTCACTTCCGGGGGCTTTGTTTGTGTTTACGCCAAGCGTATATTCGCAACCTCCGCAGGGACTTACTTGATTCAGTTAAATTTCACAAATTCTTCACACTTTCCCCCTTGCATTTCATTTCTTGCATGTTATAATACAGCTGTAACAAAGATAAAGAACAAACAACTGAATACTTAAAAATACTTAACACCACCTGGAGCATATATGATTGCTCTTAAACCAAGATAGTGTCAAGCGTGTCACCTCAGCTGTAAAATGGAGGAAAAGTCAAATGAATACTTTAAAAGCTGAAAAAAGAACAATGGACACAAAGGCCAAAAGATTAAGAAGAGAAGGCTACGTTACAGGTAACGTATTTGGCAGAGAGATGGAAGGTTCTCTTCCTGTTAAAATCGAGAAATCTGCTGTCGAGAAACTTCTCAAGACAAATAACAAAGGAAGCCAGATTATGCTGGATGTAGATGGTCAGTCATATGACGTACTGATCAAAGAGATCCAGTTCAATCCGTTAAAAGGACAGGTGGATGAAATAGATTTCCAGGCACTGGTAAGCAACGAGAAAGTACATTCCGTAGCAGAGATCGTACTTGTAAACCACGACAAACTGGAAGCCGGTGTATTACAGCAGCATCTGGAAGAAATCTCCTTCAGAGCTCTCCCATCAGCACTGGTAGACAAAGTTATGGTAGATGTCGGTGACATGAAAGTCGCGACGTAATCAAAGTCAAAGACCTCGCCATCGCCCAGGACAAAGATGTAGACTTAAAGACAGACCTTGAAGCTGCAGTTGTATCCGTAGCCGCCGTTCACGTAGACCCGGCTCTGGAAGCTGAAGAAGAGGCTGCTGCTGAAGAAGAAGCTAAATAACATAATATCTCCTTTAACATTTATTCAGGTACGCTCAAGCGTACCTGAATTTTTTATCAAAACATCTCCCTCCACAAATAATTGACCTTTCCAGATATCTGCACTATTCTGTTCCCGTACTATTCTTTCTCTTGCTCCTGCTCCAGCAGCCTGAATGACAATTCCAGATAAAAAATTTCTTCCGGATCATCCAGCTCAGACTGCAGGATTTCCTTAATCCTGTCCAGTCTGTAAAGAAACGTACTGCGGTGGATAAACAATTCCCTTGCCGCCTGAGTTGCACTGAGATGCTGCTCCAGATACACTCTCAATGTCTCCATATACTGAGTCTGATTCTCCTCATCATGCTTCTTCAATTCCAGCAGCCCTTCATGACAGATCATTGTTCCCGGCAATCTTCTTGTTGCCTGTTCCAGAATATAAGTCAGTGCCACCTGACCGAAATAATGGATCCACAGATAAGGCTTCTTACGGCTTCCTACATCCAGAGCCGTCTTCGCCTGCACATACTGCCGTCTCAGATTCATATGTCCTGTCATCACCCTGCTGTATCCGGCTTTCAGATAAGTATCCCTGATAAAATAAATCAGTTTTCCGGCTACTTCCTCCTGGCTTTTTCCAAGTCTGGTAAGGTCAAAAAATGCCACAATTTCATCCTGATAAAGAAAACTCACAGAATCCTCAAATTTCTTCTTAATATATCGGCAGATTGCCTTTGTGGAAAGATTCTGCTGATTCAGATAGGTAATCTGCAGGATCAGGCACATATATTCATGATTTCCGCTCCATCCCAACTCACTCAGCTCTCTGCTCACCTGCATATAATCCGCAGTCCTGTCGGACAGAATCCTGACAAAAATCTGCTCCATATCTCTGTCCGGATCTTCTTCCTCCGCTTCATGCGCAAGCAAATACTCCAGTTTCTCCACCAGAATATCCAGTACACAGATAACTCTCAGTGTAATCTCTGATCTGCACTCAGTCAAAACCAGCCTGTGAGTTGCTTTCCCATCCACAAACAGGTTTCTGTTCATCGAACGACATCCACTGATATAAGCCGGAAACATTACATATTCATGTGTATCTGCCATATCTCGATAAGCTTCATTCTGCAGAAGCGCATTTACATATTCCATATTCAACCCGTCATCTGTATACAGCCGCGCCCTCGGCGGCAGATACTCGCTTCCCGCTTCCGCCACGAAGGTAAAATCCAGTCCTGTTACAGTCATCGGATTCTGCAGAAATTCCGATGTCACCTGCAAAAGCCTGTCCATTCCGGCATGTTCTAACATCAAATTATGGAGTTTCCGTTCCCATTCATCAGCCGCATCAAAAATCTCCTGCACATCATTCATAAATTCTGCTATTTCTTCTAGACTATCAAGTGCAATATGAATATACGGAATCTGCTGAAGCTCTTCTGATGCAGCATCAATTTCCTCTCTCCCACAAAATACCCAGAGTATATTTTCAGCAGTCAAAACTGCCGATTCCCACTCTTTGTCATATCTCTGTACCACATAAACATGCCCATGTCGAAATGTTTCTTTTTTTTCATAACACAAAAAGGGGCGCAGATATCCGTCTGAACCGGATAAAGTTCCCCTTTCCGTAATTTCATATTTCTCTTTTATTTTTTCATATAAATAAACTGATGACAGCTGCAAGTCTACAATCCTCCTGTCACATAATTGAAGCACCTATTTACCAGTCAATTCTATAGCAATTTAACTCACACTATGTCTTTCTCATACGCACCTGTCAGCCCGGTTCTCACACAATAAACGTCTTCGCAACTTCCACAGCCTCAATACAGTTCTCTGTATAGGCATCTGCTCCCATATTCTTCGCCAGCTGCTCCGTTACTGCACCTCCACCAACCATAATCTTAAATTTATGCTTACTGCTGCTTCGTTTCAGAGACTTCACCACCTGCTCCATCTCCGGGATTGAAGTACTCAGAAGCGAGGAGATACACACGATCGACACATCAGGATTCTGCTTCACTGCACGCAGAAACTGCTTCTCAGAAATATCCACTCCCAGATCGATCACCTTAAATCCGGCACTACGAAACATGATCGCAACCAGATTCTTACCTACATCATGCAGATCACCTTCCACCGTTCCAAGGATCACAGTTCCGATATTTCTCCTGCCAAACTGCGAGTCCTGTTCCTCCAACAATTCAAAACCCTTGCGCACACTTCGGGCTGCTGCCAGAATTTTAATAATATCCGCTCCATTGGATTTGTAATTCTCCCCACTGTTCGCATAGCCGGAGTCATGGCCTCTTCCACAATCCGCCCTGCAGGAATATGCTGCTTCAATGCCTCCCTCACCAGCTTCTCTGTCTCCCCCGGATGTCCGTCTTCAATTGTTTTTCTTAACTGTTCCAGTACTGTCATATCCTCAAGCCACCCTTAATACCTTCTGCCAAAAATCCCCCGCCCTGCGGCGAAGGATTTTTTGTTTTTTCAAACACGCTCTGCGCTTTCAATATCTGTATTTTATCATAGCTCACTGTTATTTACAACGAAAACTGACTTACCTGATTCGGCTAAAATGTTATTCCGTTACTGTTCACACACCATTGTCCCGCGAGGTGTTTGGCATGAATATGCCAAATCCCGAGACAATACAAGCAAAATTCCATTGCCGCAGGCAATCTGGAATGAATTTTGGCTACGTTTACTGAGAACGGAGTGAACAGTAATGTTATTCCAGAAGGTAACAGCTCGTATAAGCAATCGTACAATCCCCA
>ENA-OQDF01000207-OQDF01000207.1-human-gut-metagenome-genome-assembly--contig:-NODE-207-length-22986-cov-1.598320_pt1 | contig 22986 bp, 34 predicted proteins | sample MGYA00242769_ERZ504597 | MGnify/ENA primary metagenome ERZ504597 (study PRJEB26092, sample SAMD00036305) | human gut metagenome | host: Homo sapiens | study: EMG produced TPA metagenomics assembly of...
TTTTTGTGATTCCCCAGCTTAGGCCTCTTTTCTTTCCTCTACGGTTTGCCATTGCCATGTTTTCTTCAATCTGCATACCTGCTGCCGTTCCCATCATTGGGTCCTGGAATACTCTTCCTAACATGTAGCACGTTTGTATTCTGGAAGATCTGAAATATCCTTGCCATCTAGAATGATCGTTCCTTGATCGATCGGATAGACTCCTGCTACCATGTTGAGTGTTGTAGATTTTCCGGCCCCATTTCCTCCGATGATCGTTACGAAGTCCCCAGGATCTAAGTGAAGATTGACTCCATTTAATGCTTTTTTCTCATTAATCGTTCCTTTATTAAATGTTTTATGTACATTTTTAATTTCTAACATAACTTTGCCCCTCTTTCTATGCTGGTGTCCTGCGGTGTGAATATTTTGATTTGAGAGCAGGAATACCGAGTGCTAATGCTACGATGATCGCTGTGAATAATTTCATATCATCGGTACTTAATCCGAAATGTAAAACAAGTGAGATGATCATACGATATACCATTGCTCCTCCGATCAGTGATGCAAGGATATAAGCAAAGTTAAAACGTTTTCCAAAGATAACTTCTCCGATTACAATGGATGCAAGACCAATTACAATAGATCCTGTTCCCATTTTGATATCTCCGTATCCTTGGTTCTGGGCTACTAAAGCTCCAGATACTGAGATCAGTCCATTAGAAATCACCAGTCCTAAAACTTGGATGTATCTGTATTTCCCCCTAAAGCACGTACCATAAATTCATTGTTTCCTGTTGCCCTAAGTGCACATCCGATCTCTGTTCCAAAAAACCAGTACAGAGCTGCGATCACAATGGCTCCAATAATGACTCCAACTACCAATGTTGCCAGTGTCTGATCTACTCCTAACAGATCCATTACCTTTGTAAATGCAGTGTCTTCTCCAAGTAATGAAACATTTGGTCCTCCCATAACTCTGATATTAACGGACCATAATGCGATCATTGTTAAAATACCTGCTAAGATCGCAGGGATCATAAGTTTCGTGTGCAGCCAGCCTGTAACAAGTCCTGCTAACATTCCTCCTACAAGTGCAAATAATAATGTTACAAATGGATTGACTCCCCTTGTAATAAGGATTGCACTGATACATCCACCGAGTGCAAATGTTCCATCGCAGGATAAGTCTGCGATATCTAAGATCCTAAATGTAATATAAACTCCCAGTGCCATGATTCCCCATAATGTTCCTTGGCTAATGCACTATAAAGATTTGTAATTAATGCCATTTTCTACCTCTTTTCTAAATGCACAGAAGTGCCTCCCGCAAATCGGAAGACACTTCCTGATCTTCTTGTAATCTTACATGCAAGAAAATCTTATTTATTATTCTTTATCTGTCTTTTTCTGTGTTGTTACCATCTTAGCTTCTTTTTTTAACTTCTCTGGAATCTTAATTCCTAATGTCTTTACTGTGTCTTTATTGATGATCAGATCCGCATTTTCCTGATATTCAATTGGCATATCTTTTGGTTCAGCTTTTCCTTCTAAGATCTTTACTGCCTGCTTTGCTGTCTGCTGTCCTAACTTGTAGTAGTTAACTCCGTATGTTGCAAGTCCTCCACCTGTACACATTCCTTCTTCAGCTACGATAAATGGAATCTTAGCTTCATTTGCTACCATGGATACTGTATTGATTCCTGCTGCGATCATGTTGTCTGTTGGTGAATAGATTGCATCAACTTTACCTTTTAAGGATTCTACAACCTGACGGATCTCACTGGATTCTGATACTGTTGCATCGATTGTTTTTAATCCTAATTTCTTTGCTTCTTTCTTCGCAAGTCCTACCTGGAATTTGGAGTTTGCTTCTGCAGAACAATATAACATTGCAACTTTCTTTGCATTTGGAATTAATTCTTTTAATAGATTCATCTGTTTTGCTACTGGTGTTAAATCTGATGTTCCAGATACGTTTGTTCCTGGTTTTTTATTTGATTTCACCAGTTTGGCATCGGCTGGATCTGTAACAGCTGTTACTAAATCGGAATATCTTTTGATTCATTGGCCATTGCCTGTGCTGCTGGTGTTGCGATCGCTAATACAAGATCGCACTTATCTGTGACAAATTGTTTGGCAATTGTCTGACAATTTGACTGTTCATTCTGTGCGTTCTTATATTCAATCTTGATCTTGTCTCCGTCTTTATATCCAGCTTTCTCAAGACCATCCTTAAACCCTTTGTAAGATGCATCTAAAGCATCATGTTCTACTAACTGAACGACTCCGATCTTCTTCTGGTCTGAACTGTCTTTCTTGCTTGAGCAACCAACCATTGTGGATAATGCTAATGCAGCAACTAATCCTGTTGCCATGACTTTCTTTAATCTCATATTTTTCTCCTCCTTAATATCGTTCCCGATTGCATTCCTTGACTTTAAACTTCTGAACTTTAAAACTTCAACGCTTTTATGTACTAAATTGTAGCACTATGATTTTGTGTCGTCAAGCTAATTTTATTGCTTTATATGGTACATCATATTCCATACAATCTAATATCAATTATTTTATACGCATATTTCTTTATTTCTATGCAAAAAAGGATGAAAGATTTCCCAAATTCTTTCATCCTTTTTCTTCTATCAATTTCTTCTATTGCTGTGCTTCTTCGGCTGCTTTCTTCGCATTCTCTTCTGCAACTGTACGATATTTTATTGTCAGTGTTCTGATCAGTTCTTTTAACTCATCTGTTAACTGCTCTTCTTTCACTCTCCACTCCCAGTTACCACCTACCGTAGATGGTGTGTTGATCCTTGCTTCATTTCCTAATCCAAGATAATCCTGAAGTGGGATGATCACCATATCGCTTCGACTCTCTAATGCAAGAGAAATCAAGTCTAAATGTACAGTTCCTGTTCTCTCGATCGTACTGTATTTTAAATAATGCTCTAAGAATTTCTTATCATCTTCTGATAATGTTTCGTACCATCCAACAACCGTATCATTGTCATGTGTTCCTGTGTATACAACACTATTTTCTTTGTATTTATGTGGAAGATAGATGCTGTCATCATATGCTCCAAATGCAAATTCCAGAACATTCATTCCTGGGAATCCTGTGTCATCTAACAGTTTGTGAACACTGTCTGTTAAAAATCCTAAGTTCTCTGCAATAACCTTCTTGTCTCCAAGTTGTTCCTTCATTGCTTCAAAGAACTCAATTCCTGGACCTTTGACCCATTCTCCATTGACTGCTGTTTCATCTTCTGCCGGAATCTCGAAATACTCGTCAAATCCTCTGAAATGATCTAAGCGTAATACATCATATAGCATGAAGTTATGACATAGTCTGTTCATCCACCATTCGTAGTTTTGTCTTCTTATGATATTCCCAATCATAGACTGGATTAGACCATACCTGTCCATCTTCTGCAAATGCATCTGGAGGGCATCCTCAACAACAGTTGGCTTTCCTTCTTCATCAACTTTAAATAATTCTTTGTGATATGTAAAGGCTGTTCCGTCCAAGGCTACATAGAATGGAAGATCTCCTACGATCTGAATTCCTTTATCATTGGCGTATTTCTTTAACTTGAGCCATTGTTTATGGAAATAATATTGACAAAAAGCGAAATAACTCTCTGGCAATTTACTCTTTTTCTTGCTCATATACTCTGTATATTCTCCAAGCCAGTACTCATTGTCTTTGACAAATTTCTTATACTCTTCGTCTGGATGGAATCTGAAATAAGCCTTTCTTAATAGTTTTCTATGATTCTGTCTTACTGTATCATAGTCAACTTTCCCCTGATTTTCTTCCTTGATCGATTCGAGTTCCTTTTTCTTAAGCAGTCCTTCTTCAAGTAGTTGTTCTAAGTCAATATAGTATGCACTTCCTGCAAAACTTGAAAACGAAAGATAAGGAGAATTTCCTGCTCCGATCGTTCCTAATGGAAGGATCTGCCAGTAGTTCTGGCCTGCTTCTTCTAAAAAGTCTACAAATTTATATGCTTCTTTTGAAAAGCATCCGATTCCGTAATCTGATGGTAAACTAAATATTGGTAATAATATTCCACTTGTTTTCATTGAATAAATTCTCCTAATTTTTTCTCATGATGCAATATAGTATATCACAAAACATACTCCTTGAACAGAAGTGCCCTTGTACTTAATTTAGTTCTATGGCTTATTTCTGGCTTTCTTCTGCAACAGCTTTTGCTACAGCTTTGCATACTCTCTCATCGAAAGCTCCTGGAATGATATATTCTTCATTTAATTCATCATCACTGATAATACTTGCGATTGCTCTTGCTGCTGCCATCTTCATCTCTTCTGTGATCTGTCCGGCTCTTGCATCTAAGGCTCCTCTGAAGATTCCTGGGAATACTAATACGTTGTTGATCTGGTTCGGGAAGTCAGATCTTCCTGTTGCGATCACCCTTGCTCCACCTTTTTCGCTTCATCTGGCATGATCTCTGGTGTTGGGTTTGCCATTGCGAAGATGATCGCATCGTCTGCCATTGTAGATACCATCTCAGCTGTTACGATATTTGGTGCGGAACTCCGATAAATACATCTTTATCTTTGATGATCTCCGTTAATGGACCTGTCTGTTTATCTTTGTTTGTGATCTCTGCCATCTCTTTCTGGGCTGGTTCATCCAGTCTTCTCCTGGGCATAATGCACCTTTCTGATCAACTAATACTACATTTCCAGCTCCGAACTGTAATAATAATTTACAGATAGAGATTCCTGCAGATCCTGCTCCGTTGATCACGATGTTGGCATCTTCCATTTTCTTTCCGACAAATTTTAAGGCATTTAATAATCCGGCTGCTACAACAATGGCTGTTCCATGCTGGTCATCATGGAAAACTGGGATGTCTAATTCTTCTTTTAAGCGGCGTTCAATTTCAAAACATCTTGGTGCGGAAATATCTTCTAAATTAATACCACCGAAACATGGTGCGATATTTTTGACTGTCTTGATGATCTCTTCTGTGTCTTTTGTATCAAGACAGATTGGAAATGCATCGATATCTGCAAATTCTTTAAATAAAAGGGCTTTTCCTTCCATAACAGGCATCGCTGCTTCTGGCCCGATATCTCCAAGTCCTAATACAGCTGTTCCGTCAGATACGACAGCGACTAAATTTCCTTTTGCTGTATAGCGGTATACATCTTCTTTATTATCACGGATCTTACGACAAGGTTCTGCAACTCCTGGTGTGTAAGCTGTGCTTAGGTCATCTCTTGTCTTTACTGTTACTTTAGAACGTACTGCGATCTTTCCTTTATTTTTTTTCGTGCATTTCTAATGCCAGTTTGTTGTAATCCATTTTTGTATCTCCTTTATGGTATGATGTTTCAGATTTTTGTTCTTTTATTATTGTATCATAACATAATTTGATTGACCCATGTTTTTAAAAATATGGTATAATAGAAAATTACAATAAAAAGAAGAATGCATAACATTCTTCTTAATAAAAGAGCGGGTGATGGGAATCGAACCCACGTGATCAGCTTGGAAGGCTGGAGTTCTACCATTGAACTACACCCGCATACAATGCCCAGAGCCGGAATCGAACCAGCGACACGAGGATTTTCAGTCCTCTGCTCTACCGACTGAGCTATCTGGGCAGTTAAGTTGTTGTCTCATTTCTGCGACTTCTATACTTTATCATATTCCTCGTGTCTTGGCAAGCTTTTTTTCAAAAAATTTTATTTATCAGCCAGATTCCTGTTTTGGTCTTAAAAATCTTGTTTTTTACGGACTCAATTGTCTCTTTGGAACTTTGTTCTTCCGCAAGATTTACAAGGAAATCTGCTTCTACAAGAATCTGATAGTCGATTCCATCGATTTGATCATATGTGTGATGATGTCCGATCAGATAGCAGACTCTCTCTATTTTTGTTTTATCGTACTGTAAGTCTTTCAACATCTTCTGCGCGATTGCTGGCCCTTCAATCTCCTGATATTTTCCTGCACTGCTGTTATATTTTTCTTCGCTTATTTTGATCCCAATATCGTGTGTTAATGCAGCCACTTCAAGAATATCTAAAGTTTTCTTATCTAATCCTTCCTGTTCTCCGATCAGTTTCGCATATGCGTGTACTTTCAGGAAATGCTGGATTCTCTTTGGGTCTCCTTTGTAATAATCGATCATTGCTGTTGTCACTTGATTTTTGTCCATCTGTCCAATCCCCTTTGATACTTTCTTATTTAATATCTTCTTATTTAATATTTTCTGAAAAAGCTAAATAGTCTTTTTATTTTAATATCCTGATTGCTCTGTCTGCATCTTCTGCTCGTAATCCACCTGTACAAAAATCTGTCTTTACCAGATGCTTATCAAATCCATGTCTATGCCATTCGTAGTCTCCATCATCTAATATGACAAATCCTTCAATCTTCTCTTCGCACTTATCTAACCAGTCTTTGATCTCGTCTTCTCTTCTTCCACTGCTTAGATATTCTGTCTTATCTATGATCTTTAGATCGTATTTTGCTAAAATATCAACCAGGATCTGGCACCAGTCCTGTACTGCATCACTGTGTTCTGCCCATCCATATCTCCAGGAAGATGATAAAACGATCTTGGCTCCTGTTGCATCTACGATTTCTTCAAATTCTTAATATTCTCCTCGTCTACGGAGATCAATTGGGCATCTTCAGATTTTTCAAATAACTGCTGCGAATTTAATACTCCATCTACGTCCAGAAATATAACTTCATGTCTTTATTCCCCCTTTTACCTTTACGGCTATAAGACATGGTCCTTGTTGAGTATTATACTCTCTTTTCTCGAAAACGTAAATCCTTTTCAAATTTGCTCATTTATAATATTTTCTAATCCACCCTCAATTGCCCAATTCTTAAATTCCTGCATCTGTTCTTTCGTGTACAATTTAGGATTTTCTTCAAAACAGTATTCTTTATCTACCAAATGATATTTGCTTCTGCCAGTGGATTATAGTTTAAGATTTCATAAGAAACATACTGATAGATTCCATTTAAATATTTTGCAATCCCTTTGATGTTCTCTCTGGTTGCAGTCATGCCTGGGATCATCGGTGTTCTTATGATTACTTTGTTTCTATTTGATGTCTCTAGTAAGTATCTGATATTCTCTTTGATCTTGCGATTTGAAACCCTGTATAATGCATATGTCTTCTCTGTTGCTAACTTAAGGTCTGCAAAGATACGATCTAAATATGGAAGAATTTCTTTGATCACTTCCTGCTCTGCATAAAGAGATGTCTCAATCGCAGTGTGGATTCCTTCTTTTTTACATGCTTTTAACAGCTCTTTTGTAAACTTCCACTGTAAAAGTGGTTCCCCACCTGAGATCGTAACCCCGCCGTTTCCGTGGCGGTAAAATGGATTATCTTTGCGGATTTCTTCCATAACCATCTCCACAGTCATCTCTCTGGAATCCATAGCGATCGCTCCCGTTGGACACCACTCAATGATCGTATTCCAGTCTTCATTTTTGTCAGGATGAAGATGAATCTGGTCTTCTTCCAGTGTAACTCCGTGTTCTTTTGATTTAGCAATACAAGTTTTACAATGTATGCATCGATTTTCAAAATAGATTGGTCTTTTGCGAATGGAAATTCCTTCTGGATTCTGACACCACACACATTAAAGGACATCCCTTTAAAAAGACTGTAGTACGGATCCCATCTCCGTCGTGCGTTGAAAATCTACGAATATCAAATACTTTCCTGTCATCTTAAATATCTCCATAACTTGTTCTTGCGATGATCTCATTTTGCAGTTCATCGGCAAGTTCTGTAAAGTAGGCTGTGTAACCTGCAACTCTGACAGTCAATCCACGATATTGTTCTGGATTCTTCTTTGCTGCAAGCAGGTCTTCTTTTCTTACTACGTTAAACTGGATATGTGGAATCTCAAGATCAACAAAGGTTCTTAAGAAATTCGCAAACTTATCAATTCCTGTCTCTGTCTTAAAAATTCTGGAAGGAATTTCATATTCAACAATCCACCATTCGTTGTCAATGTCTTATCTAATTTGGATACAGATTTTAATACGGCTGTTGGTCCTTTGATATCTCTTCCATATACTGGAGACATTCCTCCATCTGCCAGTGGCTCCCCTGCGTATCTTCCATCTGGAGTTGCCCCGACATTTTCACCCATTGGTACATGAGCTGATACGGTATACATACCTGTGTGATATGGACCATTTCGATAATTCTTAAATGTTCTTAATCGATTCTTGAAATAATCTGCCCATTTTGTTCCCTGTTTATCAACTTCATCAATATCATTTCCGTATTTTGGAACTTTATTAACGCACATGGCTCTTAAGATTTCATATCCTTCAAAATTGTTCTTTAATGCATCAAGCATTTCTTTTTGTGTGCATCTTTTTTCATCATACACCAGCTGCTTGATCGCAGCAAGGCTGTCTGCCAGATTGGCAACCTGGATCATCTGAATTCCAGATAAATTATACTTTGCTCCCCCTGCTGTGACATCCATTCCATTTTCCATGCAGTTCTCAATAGAAGCTGACAAGAATGGAGATGGAAGAAGATCAATATGTGCCTTCTCTACTTCTTCACATGCAAGGATCATCTTATCCATAAAATAATTAATCTGTTTCTTGAATGCTGCTTCCAAGTCTTCAAATGTCTCGTATGTTTCAAGATTTCCATAATCTGGTGCGATCTTTTCTCCGGTTAAGAGACATGTTCCACCAGTAATGTGACTTCCAATGCTTTGTTCAAGTTAAACATTGCAGAGTCACTCCATCCAAGGTTATTTCCCTGTGTTGTTAATTCTACACATCCTACGATCGCGTAGTCTCTGGCATCTTTTTTCTTCGATTCCTAATTCTTGAATAGATGGGATCACTGCCTTATCATTAAAGAATTGTGGCATTCCGCTTCCTTTGGCTACGACTCTGACTGCTTCTTTTAATAACTCATCCGATGTTCCTTCGTGAAGTCTGACAGAAAGATTTGGTTGTGGAAGTCCTAAGTGCTTCTGTGATTCTAAGAATAAGAAAGAAAGATCATTATATGTATCATTTCCATTTTCATCCTGCCCACCGATCGCAATATTAAATCCGATTGGGAATCCAGCGAAATATTTAGCTCCGTGAGAATTTCTCATGTATACGATCTCGTTAAATTTCAGCCATAAGCATTCAATGATCTCTAATGCCTGCTGTTTATCTAAGATTCCATCTTTGATATCTTTTCATAATAAGGTGCTAAATGTCTGTCTAATCTTCCTGGTGAAAATGAAGATGCATTGGATTCCATCTGTAAGATAACAAATAAAAACCATGTAGACTGCACTGCTTCGTGGAATGTCTGTACTGGTCTTTCAGAAATATTCTTACAGTTTCTGGCTACTTTGATCATTGTTTGTTTTCTTGTTTCATCTGATTCATTTTCTGCCATATCCATGATCAGATCGTGATAACGGACCATAAAATGTTTGGCACCTTCCATAACGATCTTAACACTCTCATAGAAGTCTTTCTGCCCTTCTTTACATGTCTTTAATTTTTCTTCTGCCTGATCAAGTAGTCCCTGTGGTCCCATCTTTAACCATTTTACACAGTTTGGACAGATATGTCCTTGTGCATGGTCTTTCTGATTGATCTTTACAACTTTAGCGATCTCGTTGATCTCTTTTCCATATCTCTGGTTTAGGACATCTTCTAAGGATTTTCCTTCCCAATATGGTTTGATGACTTTGCGGAATGTTTCAATATCTTCTTGATGCACATTGAAACGATCCTGCGGTCTTGTTGGAAGTGTTTCAAATTCTTTATCGACCATGTACTTCCACTCTCTGGAAATACAACTCCATAACGAACTCCGGCTGTACGATTTCCAACGATCAGCTCATCCGGTTCTACACGAATCTCCATCTGTTCTAATGCTGCCTTTAAAGATTTGGCTCTCTGGATGATTCTTGGATCATCTTCATTTTCCTGATATGTTTTTGTGATGATCAGTGCCTGCTCAATTGATGCATATCTTGGCTCTGACAACATTTTATCTTTTAAATCTTTGATTCGTTGTGTCTGATATAATCCATCCATAGTCTTTGTCCTTTCTATTTTTCTATATGATCTTTGTCTGATATTCTTCTAATTTCTTCTTAATTTCCTCTGAAGTTCCTTCTCACAGATAACTCCTTCTATGTCATTAAAGGTAGCATATACATAGTTCGCTTTAAAATCAAACTTATTACTTTCCATAACAAGATAGCACTGACTGCTTTTTTGTACTGCATCACGTTTCATAATGCCGTCTTCCGGAACATACGTCGTGATCACATTATTGAAAAGATCCGCACCTACAACGCCCATAAAACAAATATCAAATCGAAAATTTTCCATCATCTGTCTCGTTAATTCACCTAAAAATCCATTCTGACTGCGATTAAACTGTCCACCAAGCAAAATAAAATTTACATTTTTTGTTGTTGTAAATAATTCTGCTATATCAAGCATGCAGCTTACCACTGTAATCTGAAGTTCTCTTTTTATAATTTCTTTTGCCAATTCAATATTCGTCGTTGATGTATCAAGAAATATCATATCTCCATTACGAATCAACTCAACTGCTTTTTTTGCAATCTGTTGTTTTTCTTTTATATTCTTATCTTTTCTTGTCGATACAATATTATTATGTCCTGGATGCAATGTATCAGGGCGAACCGCTCCACCATATGTTCTTTTTAAAAGGTTCTTTACCTCCATACTTGCCAGATCTTTACGAATACAATCCTCTGTTACTTCAAAGCGTTTGCTTAGATCCTTTACTTTCACTTTTTCATTTTCTTCTAGCAAACGTAATATTTCCTGATGTCGTTCTTCTACAAACATTCTTTTTTGTTCCTCCTGTTATAAGATCATGTCATTTTTGAAGCATATTTTGACAACATATATAAATTTCCGTTTCTTTATTGATTTTTATTGCTATTTATTATTTTATATTATTTTCATCAATTGTCAAGTCACTACGTTCTCGACTATTTTAAATGACAAATTTTTATACATAAAATACGGAATTTACAAATACTAAATTAGAATTTTATTCATTGTTCTAAGGAGGTTTGATTTTATTATGGGAAATAAAGTTCTTGATTGCACAGCTTTGACTCTTACGATCATTGGTGCTATTAACTGGGGACTGATCGGATTCTTTCGGTTTGATCTGGTGGCATTTTTGTTTGGTGATATGAGTTGGTTGTCACGTGTGGTTTATGCACTTGTGGGATTGTGTGGATTGTATATGCTGGCGTTTTACCAACATTGTGGGGATGATGCATAAATAAAGGTTATGATAGAAGATTATCCATATGATTCATATGGATAATCTTCATAACTTTAGTTTATTGGCATCTTGAATTGAAAATTTATCTCCTTGTCAAGAAACATCTTTTGACATAGAATATTGTTTGTAACTGGATTCTTTACTTTTAGAAAGGACGAGATAAATGAAAGTTTTATTATTAAATGGAAGTCCTCGCAAAGCTGGTTGCACTTTTACTGCTTTGACTGAGGTTGCAAATACTTTAAATGCACAGGGAATTGAGACTGAGATTTTTCAGGCTGGAGATCCTTCGATTGAAAATGTGAAGGTTGCAGCTAAGATCATGGAAAAATCTGACGCTTTAGTTATTGGGTCCCCTGTTTACTGGGCTTCTCCTAGTGGTCAAATCATTGAATTTATGGATAAATTCTGTTCTCAGGCTGGTAACTTTATGCTACATAAACCTGCAGCTGCTGTAACTTCCGCACGTCGTGCTGGTACAACTGCAACTTGGATGTTCTCTTAAAATATCTTGAATATCATCAGATGCCTGTTGTTTCCTCAAACTACTGGAATATGGTTCATGGAAATACTCCTGAAGAAGTAAAACAGGATGAAGAAGGGCTCCAAATCATGCGTACATTAGGAAATAACATGGCTTGGCTGCTTCGCTGTATTGAGGCTGGGGCTGCTGCCGGAGTTGAAGTTCCTGCTACTGAAGAGAAAATTAAAACAAACTTTATTCGATAAAATTTTGAGTTTCTTCTTATTATATAATATCTAAATATAAAAACGGAAAGAAAGGTCAGGCTGCATTTAAGGCAATCTGACCTTTTATAAATGGTGAATATACATTAAGTATAGAAACAAGCTATTTTATAAAAATAGATTTTTATTTACTGTGCATCCTTGATCTTTTTGATCTCCTCGATCATAACAGGAAGCACTTTCATAACATCTCCAACGATTCCGACATTTGCTACATCAAAATTGGTGCGTCTTCATCTTTGTTGATCGCTACGATGTATCCTGAATTCATGATTCCTGATACATGCTGTGTTGCTCCAGAAATTCCGCAGGCAATGTATAGTTTTGGTGCAACGATCTTTCCAGACTGTCCTACCTGATGGATCTTTGATACCCATCCATCTTCAATGGCTGGTCTTGTTGCTCCGACAACACCGCCTAAAATGTTTGCAAGTTCTTCAACTAATGCGAAGTTTTCCTTGCTTCCCATTCCACGTCCACCAGAAACGATGACTTCTGCTTCTTCTAGGTTGATCGTTTCTGCGATTTCTTTGACGCTTTCTGTGATCTTAGCTTTGATCACATCTTCTGGTACTTTGACTTCTTTTGCAACGACTTCCCCTTCTGATGGATTCTCAACTTTCTGGAATGCTCCAGAACGAAGAGTCGCTACCTGTGGAGTACTTGCAATCTTTACATCTTCTAACACAGTTCCGCCATATAGTGGGCATGTGTATACAATTTCTCCATCTTCTGCTTTGACAGCTAAGACATCAGATGCACATCCTACACCTAATTTCGCTGCGACTGCTGGTGCGATGTCTTTTCCATCTTGTGTTCCACCGATAAATACTGCTTCTGGATTTTCGTCTTTTTACTAACTGTGTTAAAACTGCTGCATATGCATCCAGATTATATTCTTTATAATCTTCGCTATCGACACAGATGACCTGATCGGCACCTGCCTCTGCTACTTTTTTCGCTGCATCTGCTACACCGCTTCCGATAACAACCGCTGTGACTTTCTCAGCATGTTCTTTGGCTGGTGAGAGCATTTCTAATCCAACTTTCACTGGATTTTCTTCTGCAGTTTCTACATATACCATGATATTCTTATATTCTGCCATGTCCTTTGTTCTCCCTTCCTAGAATACTTTGGCATCTGCATCATAGCGACTGCTTTTAATGCTGAATCTTCTTCTGTTTCTTCCTGAATCTTGATTCCGGCTTCTTTCTTTGCTGGCTCATATAATTTGATCACCTGAACTTTTGCATTGTCTGCACCGACTTTTTCTTTTTCAAGATCCGCAAGATCAGCTTCTTTGATGTCACCGATTGGTTTCTTTCTGGCTGCCATTTTATTCTTGATCGTTGGGTAACGTGGATCATATTCTGGTTTTGTAACAGTAACAACACATGGTGCAGAAGCTTCTACTGTACGATATCCTTCTTCTGTTTCCTGTTTAGCTGTTACTTTGTCACCGTCTAAGGCAATTTCTGTGATATTTGTGATCACTCCGACTCCAAGTTCATCAGCTAACATGATTCCACCTTGTCCAAGTGCGGCATCTGTTGCTTCCTTTCCTGTGAAGATCAAGTCGAATTTCTGACCATTATCTGCTTCTAATTTTGTTACTACATTTTTTAAGATATTTGCGATTCCTGTTGTGTCAGAATCTTTGAAAGCATCATCACTTACTAAAAATGCGTGATCTGCTCCAACTGCAAGGCAGTTCTTTAAGGAGTTTTTCGCTCCTTCTTCTCCAACACATACGATGGTTATTTCTCCTTCTGAGGATTCTTTTAATCGTGCTGCCATTTCAAGAGCATAGGTGTCAAATGCATTTACAACAGGTGTAACATTGGCTAAATCCGGTGCTCCATCTGCATTTAAATGGATTTCTACAGAATCATCCGGAACCTGTTTCATACAAACTAAAATGTTCATTGTCTTACTCCTTCTTATTTTATCTTCCAATTGTATTGTTAGCGATTACGATTCTCTGGATTTCGTTACTTCCTTCGAAGATCTGGAAGATCTTAGCATCTCTTAATAATTTTTCTACTGGATATTCTCTGCTGTATCCATATCCACCAAACATCTGGATTGCTTCAGAAGCTACTTCCATTGCGATATCTGATGCATAGCATTTTGCGATCGCTGCTTCTTTGGAATGTGGTAATCCCATATCCATCTTTGTTAAGGCATGTGCAACCATCTGACGAGCAGTCTCTGTCTTGATTTCCATATCAGCTACTTTAAACTGCATTGCCTGATTTTTGATAACTGGTTTACCAAACTGTACTCTTTCCTTGGCATATGCGATACCTTCGTTGATACCACGCTGTGCGATACCTGTTGCAACGCATCCCATCCATGCTCTTGCCTGGTCTAATGTCTTCATAGCGATTGGGAATCCTCTTCCTTCTTCTCCGATCAGATTTTCTGCTGGAATACGGCAGTCTTCTAATACAACATCACATGTGTTAGATGTACGGATACCCATTTTATTTTCTTCATTTCCTGTGCTTAATCCTGGAGTTCCAGCATCAACTAAGAACATAGAAATTCCTTTTGTACCTTTTGTTTTATCTGTCATTGCTGTGATGCAATAGAAAGATGCGATACCACCATTTGTGATGAAGCATTTTCTTCCATTTAATACCCATTCATCACCATCTTTGACAGCTGTTGTTGTACCTGCACTTGCATCAGATCCTGCTCCTGGTTCTGTTAAACAGAAAGCTCCAAATCCACCATCAATGATCTTCTGGCATACATGTTTTTTCTGTTCTTCATTTCCTGCGATCAGTACTGGTTTTGTTCCTAATCCACTGGCTGAGATTGTTGTTGCAATCCTGCATCTGCGATAGCCATTTCTTCGATCAGTGCTGCAACGTCAACTCTTGATAATCCTGGTCCACCATATTCTTCTGGTACTTCTAATGAATGTAACTGCATTTCAATGGCTTTGTCATAAATTTCTTTTGGCCATTCTCCACTAACGTCATATGCTTTACACTGTTCTTTTACTTCGTTTTCGCAAAATTCGTGTACATCCTGTAATAAATCTTTTGCTTCCTCTGAAATTAAATATGCCATCTTGATATCCTCCTAAAATAACCTTAAAAAAGCTTTGTATATGTTTTATGTTACTTGTTTATGTTTGATTGATCGTTTCCTATTAAAATTATAATTTGTAGCAGATCTTACCTGGATTTAAGATCATATTTGGATCAAATACTTCTTTGACACCTTCCATGATCCTCATCTGAACTGGTCCGAGAGATTCTGCTAGATAATCCATCTTTCCATGTCCGATTCCATGTTCTCCAGAAATCATTCCACCAAATTCTGTTGCTTTTGCATATACTTTATCCATAAAGACTGCAACCTGTTTCTTAAATTCTGCTTCTTCCATGTCATTGCTGCATGCATAGATATGTAAGTTACCATCTCCAGCATGACCAAAGCTCTTAACTCTGAAATCAGCTTCTGCTTCCAATGATTTTGTATATGTTAAGAATTCTGCGATCTTATTTGTTGGAACTACAACGTCGCATTCATCTAACAGTACAGTATCTGCTTCAATCGCCTCAAGTAATGCTCCACGGACAGCCCATGCATCTTTCTTTAAGGCTGGTGTATCAGCAACTAATACATCGATCGCTCCTGCTTCCACTACAACTTCTGCTGCCTGTTCTACGATATCTTCTAACTGTTCTTCAGAATTTCCATCAAATGTTGCCAGTAAATAAGCTCCAACTTCCGTACCTTCCATTTCCTTTGGATAAACCTGTTTTCCAAGGAATTTTCTGTATCCATTACAACTTCTTTTCCATGAATTCCAGTGCCTGTGGTGCTAAATGATTCATAAAGAATTTTGGTACTGTTGCGATACAATCTTCCAGATTCTCATAAGGAATGATCAGACTGATCACTGATTTTGGTGCTGGGATCACTTTTAATGTAAGTTCTGTGATAATACCTAATGTACCTTCAGAACCGATCATTAAGTTTAATAAGCTGTATCCTGAACTTGTCTTTGATACAGTAGCTCCAAGTTTCACAATCTCACCTGTTGGAAGTACAACTGTCATAGCTCGTACATAATCTCTTGTACAACCATATTTAACAGCTCTCATACCACCAGCATTTGTTGCTACATTTCCACCAACGGTTGCAAATTTCTCACCTGGATCTGGTGGATATAATAATCCTTGTTTTTCTGCATCCTGAGCAAGATCATTTAAAAGGACTCCTGACTGAATCTTAACTACAAAGTTTTCTTTGTCATATCCAAGAATCTTGTTCATCTTTGTAAGAGAGATCATAACACCGCCACCGATACTTACGGCTCCTCCTACTAATCCTGTTCTTGCACCACTTGGGGTTACAGGAACCTTGTTTTCATTACAAAGTTTTACAACGGCTGCAACTTCTTCTGTCGATGTTGCTTCTACCAAACTTCTGGTTTTGCTTTTCCGTAGATTGCCATTTCATCATGGGTAAAATCTTCATTGATCTCATCACCCACTAAGACACGTTTCGGAGCGATCTCTTTGAATTTCTCGATCATCTCTGGTGTCACCTTGTTATACTGATACTCACTCATCTATCTTCCTCCTTAAAAGTTAATACCTTTTTTATCTCTTGGAAATGGTGTTCCATTTTCCTAGATCAGTCTTAATCCGAAATAGCAGACAAGACCATAGATCACTGCAAATAGTACGAAATATTTAATAACCTTTGTTAAGATCTCACTTTCTTTTCCAACCGTTGCTGTTGCCGCTGTCGCTACTGCGATACTCTGTGGAGAAATAATCTTTCCTGCGGTACTACCAACTGTATTTGCTGCTACCAGCCAGATCTGGTTGATATTTAATTCTGCTCCTGTACTTGCCTGTAATTTAGAGAACAGAACACTGCTTGATGTAGAACTTCCTGTAACAAATGTTCCAATAGATCCGATCAGTGGTGCAACAAGTGGATAGAAACTTCCTGTTACTCGAACGATAAAATCTGCAATAGACTGTGTCATTCCGCTGTATCCCATGATCTTTGCAGTTGCAAGTACTGCCATAATCGTAATAATTGTTTTTAACATCTGTACGATAGTTTTTCCTAATACACCAAAGATTTCTCCGATCGGACATTTCTGAATGATTCCTCCGATAAATGCTGCTATAAGGATCAAGACTCCTGGTGTTGCAACCCATGTAAATGTATATGGTGCTGCGCCTTCTCCTGTGTAGATCGGTACATTTGATTTGATCGCTGATAATGGATCATGAATCGCTGGTACCAATGTGGATGTCAGTAATAGGAATACCAATACTAAAATAAATGGACTCCATGCAACCAATGCATCTTTGACTGTCAATGATCTTTCGTCTTCTTTTTCTTCGATCTCAACATCAAATTTACTTGATTTACCCTTAAGCATGACTTTCGCTAAGATGATCGTGACTGCCATACTACATACAGATCCAATGACTGCTGGAAGTTCTGCTCCGATAAATTTTGCTGTCAGATACTGTGGAATCAAAAATGAAACTCCAGACATCAATGTAATAAATAAAATTTCTTTATAATCACCGATTCCTTTAGCTCCTTCATGTTTTCCTGTGATGAAAACAGTAAGGAAAGGAACGAGAATTACCATGATCGCAAGTTGTAATACAACATAAGACGCTGTCATATGTGGACTAAATCCTGTTACATTTGCTGCTGTAACCTTGGAATTCCGATGGATCCAAATGCTACTGGTGTCGTATTGGCTACCAGGCAAACAGTTGCTGCAAAGATTGGTTCAAATCCTAATCCGCAAAGGATTCCTGCTGGAATCGCTACAGCTGTTCCGAATCCTGCCATACCTTCCATAAATCCTCCAAATCCCCATGCGATGATCAGCACAAGAACTCGTTTATCTCTTGATACAGAAGTAAGCATTTTTTTAATAAGTTCCATGTTTTTCGTATGTACGACCAAGTTGTAAGTAAACACTGCTGCCACGATAACCAGACAGATTGGCCAGATTGCCATTGCAAATCCTTCTAACCCTCCTGTCAGGACATCAATAATCTTCTGCTTCCACAAAAAAGTGCTTCAACGGCTGTGATAATCAAAGCGATCGGACATGCTACATGACCTGCCATCTTTAATCCGCTTAATGCAATGATCAGCCAGATGATTGGAAGCATCGCTAATAAAAAGTGAATGAACATTCTAGGTTCTCTCCTTTCTTTTCAAATATGAACGGTTCCCGATATCCTATTTTTAGCGTATACGCGACATAGTAAGATTGGTCCTACCAGTTACTGTACTTATATGGTAGGACCAATTTGATAAAAAGTCAAGTTATTTATTTTACAAACATATTTATTTTCTTTGAAAATTGGTATTATTTTTAGTTAAATTGCACAAAAAACAGCATTCTTCTCTTTGGTGGTCCGACCAATTTAAGCCATTTGTAAGAATACTGTTTTTTACTTCTGTATTAAATTTTCATCATTTTTTACAAAATTCGATTTTATTCTTATTTTTTGATCTTTCTTAAACTTATATCCTTTTTCTGCACTTGATCCATAAAACAATCGATAACAGAATGGAAATAATATCCCTTATATCCGCTTTGTATTGATTGTAAACCGAAAGGTAATTTTTTGTATAACAACCGACGCGCATAAATAATAAAAGGAATGTTGCTTTAATGCAACATTCCTTGAAGTTAACGGGAAAAGTTCTCAAATTTTCCAATCTTACAATTTGCCAATTATAAAATTAAAATTTCTTCTCTAATTCATTCATCTCAGCTAATATCTGCTCCTGCTGTTCATCAAACAAAAGCCCCTTATTATACTGATAATATTTATCGCATCCATTTTCCTTAATAAACCAAACGCTGTAATAATTCACATTCAGTTCAGTTACAAACACAACCATCTCCTGGCTCTGTCCAAAGGCTTCTTCCATAAATCAAATGCATTGTCTAATGCCTTAGATGTATCTTCAATCTGCTGTTCTAACCTTTCTGGTTCTTTCTTGAATTCTTCGCGGACACGTTCAAATTCTGCATCAGCTTCTAAGTGTTCTGCCTTGCTGATCTGTTCGTACCCTTCTAGAGTCTTGATCACATCAAGCAGCATATGTTCCTGAGCTTTTCCGAGTTTCTCTGTCTTTTTCTTTTCATTAAAATCTTCGTGAATCTCTTTTACCACCTGACTTAATGTTTTTCCTGTTTTTAACTGTTTTAACCAGCCAAATAATTCTGTGACATAGGCATCCTGACGATAAGATTGGGCAAACATTTCGGATAATTTTCCGTTTAATAAACCTACAACACTTAGTTTTTCATCGAATGCTGCAAATTTCAGTCTTCCGATCGTTTCCTGATTCCATTGTCCTTGCAAGATGCGTTCAATACCATAATCTTCTTTGTATTTCTTGTAAAGTTCGTAGTAGTTAGCAAAATCTTTGGCAATCTTTAAATGCTGCAAATACTGGAAAACAACTTCTCTGTCGATGTCTTTTCCTAATTCTTCGTAGACTTTTAACAGCTGAGAAAGATCTTCCCATCCCCTGGCTGTAACAAACGCTTTCCCGTCTACGGTTGTTTCCATACGATAGAAATATTCTTTGCGGATTTCAAGATACGCAAGGATTGCTGGATGGATTCCTGCCTGATATGCGTATTCTTTCCATACTTCATAGTCAGCTTCCACATCGATCTTCTTCATACGGTCCAGTGTTACAACGTCAAAATCACGAACAGATTTGTTGTACTCTGGTGGGTTTCCTGCTGCCACGATGATCCATCCATCTGGTACTTTCTGGTTACCAAACATCTTGCACTGTAGAAACTGAAGCATCGTTGGTGCTAATGTTTCGGATACGCAGTTGATCTCATCGATGAACAAAATTCCCTCTTTATTTCCTGTCTGTTCAATTTTTTCATAAACAGATGCTATGATCTCACTCATCGTATATTCTGTAACAGAATATGTCTGTCCTCCATATTCTTTTTCTCTGATAAATGGCAGTCCGATCGCACTTTGTCTTGTATGATGTGTGATCGTGTAAGCTACCAGACCAATCTCGCATTCTCTTGCAATCTGTTCCATGATCTGTGTTTTTCCAATTCCCGGAGGTCCCATCAGAAGAATTGGACGCTGTCTTATGGATGGGATTTTGTATTCCCCGTAGTTATCTTTTGTTAAATATGCTTCAATGGAATCTTTAATTTCCTGTTTTGCTCTTTTAATGTTCATGTTCTTCTTCTCCTTCATCAAGATCTTCCGCATCAACGATCAGTTTGACCGCCCATGGCGGTACATCTATATCTTCGTATTCTTCCTGCATAAAGATAAATGCAGTCTCATATGATGGTTTCTTCTTTGGATAGGTTCCTTTTCCATCTGTAAATAGATAAGTCCTTTCAAATGATAAAATTCACCTTGCTCGATCAGCTGATTGACATACTCAAATGCTGGGCGGAAATCTGTTCCACCTTTCTCCGATCAATTCCAAATGTTCCATGTATTCTTTTAATTCTTTTTCATCTGTGATCTTCTGATCATTTTGCACCATCTCATCACACTGAATAATATGAATATTTACTTTATGGAAAAAGCTTTCTGCTTCTGTTAATACATCATAAGTTTCCTCCAGAAATTTCTTTACAAGTCTCCAGAACACGACATTGACGTATCAATAACAATCGCAAAATCTTCTACCTTTTTTACTTCTTTCCATTCTTGTGGTTCGATCAGCGGCATGTTTCCGTACATCGAAAGTCCATAACTGTAAAATATATAATCAAAAGAATCTGGATCAACACTGACTTCTTCTCTTAAAACAGAAAATTTCCTTAAAAATTCTCGGTAATCATAGCGATCTCTGTTTTCAACCTGTACTTGTCCGATCAAATCTCCCGCCTGCTGTGACTCCTCACTTGAAAATGTTTCCATATCTGTTTCTGTTTTTTCACTGATATTTTTCCATTTATTTTCTACTTCCTGATGCAGATCCTGTTTTGGATCTTCCGGCCAGTATTGATGATCATCTACATGAATTCCATCTGCAGTTCTTTCTGCTTCTTTTCATCCAGCCCTAAAGAGACGAGGTATTTGTAAATTCCCTCTGCCGTAAATACTTTTAACTTCTTTTCAATCTGCCTGTATGTATCTTTTCTAAGCCTTGTCTGTACCATATGGATACATTTTAAATGCCAGTGATCAATAATGGATTCCACTGCAATATCGCAGGAAATATTCCACAATGTTTTGTCCCTTCCTTTTCTTCTTGTTATATGATGAAGAATACAGTGCAAGACCATATGCAGATAAGCTCTGTTCATTCTCACTCTGCTGCTTTTATACATTCCTCCAAGAGCTCCTGGATGATAAAACATACACATTCCATCCGTTCCCACGCCATTTACAGAAGGATCGATCACATAGGCAAAACTGCTCAATGCAACATCTAAAAAACGCATATGGATATATAATTCATTTCTTGTTGTCGCAAGAATCTTTGTCCCAAGTTCACTGAGACGTTCATTGATATTTTCTTCCATTCTCGTCATATCCTTTTTATTTTTTATTCTTTTCCTACCTGTTACAATTCAAAAGTTTTCTTTTTCTTTGGAAATCTTTTATGTTGTTCATTCATCAAAAAACTTAAAAGTTCCGTTTTATGTTTTTTGATGCCCAATCAATCGCTGCTTCAATCCCATCTTTTGTAAAATAATTTTTTTCTGCCATAAACTGTACAAATGGCATCTGGTTCTCTTCCGTCAGATAATTCATCATTTCACACTGATGCTGCTTTATATACCTTCATATTGCATCCATGCAAATCAGACATTCCATATGGCATCAACATACGGCCAGATAAGATTTTCCAGATAATATCTGGATCTTCCTGTACTGCGGCCACTGGAAATACGTCATCATATTTCGATAATCAATTTCTCCTCTCAAAAGCTCTGACGATACTGATATCCTGTTCCATGAAAATGTGTCTCCACAATTCTTGCTGGTGTATTTTCCACAGCCTCTTCATAATACTCTGGATAAAATAAACGACTTTGTTTTCTTCTTCTTTATAACGGATATTTACCTGCAATGGAAAACGAGTATCTCTTACAACGTCTCTTAAAGCACTTTTTTATCCTCATAAACATCATAGTAGATCTTTTGCAGCTTGCTCCTGTAAAAAATTCCTGCTCCTGTTCTTAAAAGAGAATCTGAAAATCCAAGAGTTGTTAAATTTACACATCCGTAAAACGCATATTTCCCAATCTCAACTGCTGTATGCGGAAGATAAACTTCTTTGACGTTTTCTCCACAAAACATCGGTTCTTCTTCATTTTCAAAAAAATCTTCTCCGATTTTAATTTCCTTTGCTTCGTCTTCTTTTCTTTTGTGCGAAGAAAATGCATAATCACCAATCTTTGTAACTGCCTTTCCTTCAATCTGTGCTGGAATCGTTACCTGTTGCTCCTGGCTGAAACATCGAAGTACTTCAATTCCACCATCTTTTGCATTTCTGTATTGTATCTTGAGCATCGTCTTTTCCTCTGCCTTTCTTTGCCTCTGTATACACTATCCTTATTATAGCCGACTGACAAGAAATAGCAAGAATAGCAAAAAGTAATTTTCATAATATAAATAAGCAGTGGAGAAGGATGAAAACTTCGCCTTCATCCCTTCTCCGGAAAATTATATGAGTGTAAATGTTTTAGATTGCATCTTCCCCTGTCAATCTTCACCAGACGGAAAATGCCAAGAATGTTTGATTTTGATCATCTCCTAGTCAGAACCCTTCAGAAGATATTCTCCTGGATATAATAGTCCAAACTTCTCTGTTGCAGTCTTCTCAATAAATTCTTTTGTCTTAATATATTCTTTCTTCTTCTTAGTTCATCTTCTTTTCTTTCTCTTTCT
>ENA-OQDF01000208-OQDF01000208.1-human-gut-metagenome-genome-assembly--contig:-NODE-208-length-22959-cov-8.242598_pt1 | contig 22959 bp, 29 predicted proteins | sample MGYA00242769_ERZ504597 | MGnify/ENA primary metagenome ERZ504597 (study PRJEB26092, sample SAMD00036305) | human gut metagenome | host: Homo sapiens | study: EMG produced TPA metagenomics assembly of...
CAGAGAAAAAAGTATCGGAAAAAACGGCGAAAAGAGCAGGGAAAAGCAGGGAACCACGATTGCGACAGAGAAGGTAGAGAAAGCCGTAAAGCAGGCGATCGACAGCAAACCGGTGAAAACGGTGGAGCAGACGGTGGATAAGCTGGTAAAAGCCGGAAAATTCGCAGCGGCAGAGGCAGCAAAAGCCGTGGAAAAATACCGCGCCGCCGATCCGGAAAAGAAACCGGCTGCAAAGCCGGAAACCAAGTCGGAAGCAAAATCAGAGGCAAAACCAGAGACAAAAACGAAAAAAGCACAGGCATGAGTGAACTCGGCGAGGAGCTGCAGAGAAAATTCGAGACAGAGGAGAGATAACACATGGTGAATCTGACAGCGGCGGAACGCGTCTATGAATACTGGATCGATAAGGCCTCTTCGGCTGCCGATCTGGTGCTGAAGATCGTGTTTGCAGTAATTCTGTTTCTGGTTGCACGCAAACTGATCCTGTGGCTCTGCGGTCTGATCCGGAAAAACATGCGGCGTTTCACACGGAGGAGGCGGTGGTCAGTTTCACCGCTTCCATGGTGAAATACAGTCTGAACACGCTGCTGGTGCTGACCATTATCGTTCAGCTCGGCATCGTATCCGAAGCGTCGATCGCAGCAGCCATCGCCTCCGCCGGCGTTGCCGTATCCCTGGCACTGCAGGGAGGCCTCTCGAACTTTGCAGGCGGCGTGATGATTCTGTTGCTGAAGCCATTTAAGGTCGGTGACTACATCATCTTCCCGGGCGAAGGTCAGGAGGGAACGGTCAAAAAGATTGAGATGTATTACACGACAATCAACAGCATCGACAACCGTACCATCATGATCCCGAACGCCAATCTTACGAATCACACCATCATCAACGTGACGGCAATGGACCGCAGAAAGCTGGAAATCAAAGTCGGCATTTCTTATGAGTCCGATATCAGAAAAGCGAAGGACATCCTGCGCCGCCTCGTTGAGGAGGAGCCACATTTTCAGTCGGAGGAGCAGCAGTTTTTCGTAGATGAGCTGGGCGAGAGCGCGATCACGGTCGGTCTGCGCGCCTGGGTCGCAACGGAAAATTACTGGCCGGTCAAATGGAAAATGAATGAGCGCATCAAAGAAGAGTTTGACGCGGCGGGAATTTCCATCCCGTATAACCAGCTCGATGTCCACATCTGCCCGGAACCGGCGAACAAAAAAGCCGGAAAAGGCGATAAATAAAGGATATTTTGAAAATTAACCCTTGCAATTGCACGGAAAAGGTGCTATAGTAAAGCTGTTAATAAGTGACTGTTAAGGAGTGGACGATTTCGTCCACTCTTTCTTGTGTACAGGGAAATGAAAGAATTTTTCGAAAGTTTCCCTGAATCAAAAAGGTGGTGAGGATTTGAGCAGAAGAGAAGAATACGAACAGAAGGCAGAAGAACTGATCACTCCGATTGTAGAAGCCAATGGTTTTGAACTGGTGGATGTGGAGTATGTCAAAGAGGGCGGTACCTGGTACCTGCGTGCTTACATCGACAAAGAAGGCGGAATTACCGTAGATGACTGCGAAATCGTCAGCCGTGCATTTTCTGACCGGCTGGACGCAGAGGACTTTATCGATGACGCCTATATCATGGAGGTCAGCTCCCCGGGCCTTGGACGTCCGCTGAAAAAAGAGAAAGACTATAAGAGAAGCATGGGAAAAGAGCTGGAAATCCGGACATACCGTGCGATCGAGAGAAACCGGGAATTTTACGGAATACTCACCGCATATGATGATAACAGTGTGACCATTTTGGAGGAGGACGGAACAGAGCGCGTCTTCCAGAAAAGCGATATTGCATTGATCCGTTTAGCATTTGATTTCTAAACAGACGCAGATACAGGAGGAAAAGAGAAAAATGAATACAGAATTAATGGAGGCCCTTGAAGTTCTTGAGAAAGAGAAGAATATCAGCAAAGATACCCTGCTTGAGGCAATTGAGCAGTCGCTGATCCAGGCCTGTAAAAACCATTTTGGCAAAGCAGATAATGTAAAGGTAAGCATCAACGCCCAGACTGGTGATTTCAAAGTCGTAGCAGAGAAAACCGTTGTTGATCTGGTACAGGATCCGATCATGGAGATCGCCCTTTCCGATGCAAAACGTGCAGACTCCCGCTATGAACTCGGCGATATCGTTCCGGTAGAAATCAAATCCAAAGAGTTCGGCCGTATTGCAACCCAGAATGCCAAAAACGTCATTCTTCAGAAGATCCGTGAGGAAGAGCGTAAAGTTCTGTTTGATCAGTACTTCGAGAAAGAGCACGATGTGGTTACCGGTGTGGTACAGCGCTATGTAGGACGCAACGTCAGCATCAACCTCGGTAAAGTAGACGCTCTGCTGACCGAGAACGAGCAGGTCAAAGGCGAGAAATTTGAGCCGACCCAGCGTGTGAAAGTATACGTTCTGGAAGTAAAGAATACAACCAAGGGACCGAAAGTCATGGTATCCCGTACCCATCCGGAACTCGTAAAACGTCTCTTTGAGTCTGAGGTTTCCGAGGTTGCAGAAGGCATCGTAGAGATCAAGAGCATTGCCCGTGAGGCAGGAAGCCGTACGAAAATGGCAGTATGGTCCAACGATCCGAACGTCGATGCAGTCGGCGCATGCGTCGGTATGAACGGAAGCCGTGTCAACGCGGTTGTCAATGAGCTGAACGGAGAGAAGATCGACATCATTACATGGGATGAGAACCCGGCACTCCTGATCGAGAACGCACTGAGCCCGGCAAAAGTTATCTCCGTTATGGCAGATCCGGATGAGAAGACCGCAAAAGTAATCGTTCCGGATTACCAGCTTTCCCTTGCCATCGGTAAAGAGGGACAGAACGCAAGACTTGCCGCACGTCTGACCGGATTCAAGATCGACATTAAGAGCGAGACCCAGGCACGCGAGGCAGGAGACTTCGACTACGTAGACGAAGAGGAATACGAGGAAGAGGACAATTACGATGAGTCCGCAGCAGAGGAGGAAACCATCTCTGCAGAAGAAAACTTCGACGAGAATGATGTAGAAACAGCAGAGAAAGCCGGAGACGAAGAGTAATTAAAATAAAAACAAAGGCGGGATGAGCATTTGAGTACAGTTCGTAAAGTGCCGCTGCGTAAATGCATTGGCTGCAATGAAATGAAAAACAAAAAGAAATGATCCGCGTGGTGAAAACCACCGAAGGAACGATTGTTCCGGACACAACCGGAAGAATGAACGGACGCGGTGCTTATGTCTGCTCTCTGGAATGTCTGGGGAAAGCAATGAAAAACAAAGGACTTTCCCGTTCTCTGAAGACAGAAATTCCATCAGAGGTTTATGAGCAGTTAAAGGAGGCATTTGCGAAGATTGAACAGTCAAAGTAAAGGATTATCCATGCTGGGCCTTGCCATGAAGGCGGGTAAGGTATCGAGCGGCGAATTTGCGACCGAGCAGGCCGTAAAGAGCGGCAGCGCATACCTTGTCATTCTGGCGGAAACGGCGTCGGCCAATACACAGAAGAAATTTCGCAATATGTGTGCATACTATAAAGTGCCATGCATTCTTTTTGGGGACAAAGAGCAGCTTGGAAGAGCCATCGGAAGAGAATACCGTTCTTCCCTTGCCGTATGTGAAGCGCATTTTGCAGAAAAAATAGCAGCATTGTTGGCAGAAGCGTAAGGCGTAAGGCCGGAAAGGTCGGTGGATGGATGCAGGAAACACGAAAACCGCAGAAAGAGGAGAAAAGATCATTGGAAAAGAAAGATACAGAAAATATGGAAATGAAGAAACCGGAAGAGCAGGCAAAACCGAAGAAAAAGAAAATTATTTCCGTTGTGCGTCCGCAGAACGCAACAAGTAAAGAAGCAAAAGAGTTCACAAAGAACCAGGGACAGAAAAAAGACCGTCCGTCCCGCGGAAACGGCCGTCCGGAAGGAAACCGCAATGGAAACGGAAGAAGCGAGGACCGTCCGAACCGTGGAAACGGAAACGGCGGAAATGGAGATCGTCCGAACCGCAATGGAGACCGTCCGCAGGGAGAGCGCCGTTTCAACAATAACGGAGACCGCCCGAACCGCAGCGGAGACCGTCCGCAGGGAGAACGCCGCTTCGGCGGAAACAATGGAGACCGCCCGAACCGCAGCGGAGACCGTCCGGGAGGAGACCGCAATAACGGCGGAAGAAGTGGAAACGGTGAGAGAAGCGGAAGACCATTCGGTGAGCGTTCCGCACGTCCAAACGGAGGCAGACCGGGAAATAATGGCGGAAGACCGTTCGCAGGAAAGGATGATGATTCCCAGAATCAGAACCGCCGTCCGGGAGGAGACCGCCGCAGAACCGAGCATAAGAGCTCTGCAGGCGATACAATGAGCCTTGGCATCAAGAAGCCAGGCCGTGATACAGGAAGAAAAGAAAAAGACAAAAACAAAGATTCTTTAAGAGAAAATAAATTCAGTGAAGACAGAGGAAGAGGCGGAAACCGTCCGAACCAGGGACATCATCAGCAGTCCAGACTCCCGAAAGCGCTCCAGAAACCGGTCAACAAACCGAAACAGGAAGCTCCGAAAGATGAGGTAAAGGAGATTACCCTGCCGGAGAAAATGACCATCCGCGAGCTGGCTGAGAAGATGAAAATGCAGCCGGCAGTCATCGTAAAGAAACTGTTCATGGAAGGAACGATGGTTACCGTAAACCATGAGATCGATTTCGAAAAAGCACAGGAAATCGCGCTTGATTATAACATTATCGCTGAGCCGGAAGAGAAAGTCGATGTGATCGAAGAGCTCTTAAAAGAGGACGAAGAGGATGAAAAAGACATGGTTCCGCGTCCGCCGGTAGTCTGCGTTATGGGACACGTTGACCACGGTAAAACATCTCTTCTGGACTGCATCCGGAACACCCATGTCACCGACCGCGAGGCTGGCGGTATTACCCAGCACATCGGTGCATACACCGTTTCGATCAACAAACAGAAGATTACGTTCCTCGATACCCCGGGACATGAGGCATTCACCGCTATGCGTATGCGTGGAGCCAATGCAACGGATATCGCCATTCTCGTTGTCGCAGCAGACGACGGTGTGATGCCGCAGACCGTTGAGGCAATCAACCATGCAAAAGCAGCCGGCGTTGAGATCATCGTTGCGATCAATAAGATCGATAAACCAGGCGCAAACGTAGAGCGTGTAAAACAGGAGCTCTCCGAGTACGAACTGATTCCGGAGGACTGGGGCGGAAGCACCGTATTCGTTCCGGTATCTGCAAAGAACAACGAAGGTATCGACGATCTGCTTGAGATGATCCTTCTGACTTCCGAAGTGCTCGAGCTGAAAGCAAACCCGAACCGGAAAGCAAGAGGTCTTGTCATCGAGGCTGAGCTGGATAAAGGAAAAGGACCGGTTGCTACCATTCTGGTACAGAAAGGTACCCTGCATGTCGGCGATTACATCGCAGCAGGCGCATGCTCCGGTAAAGTCCGTGCGATGATGGATGATAAGGGACGCCGCGTCAAAGAGGCAGGCCCGTCTACTCCGGTTGAGATTCTCGGACTTTCCGATGTTCCGAACGCAGGAGAGATCCTCGTTCAGACCGATAACGATAAAGAAGCAAAGAACTTCGCAGCAACCTTCGTGGCAGAGAACAAGAAGAACCTGCTTGAGGAGACAAAAGCGAAGATGTCCCTGGATGATCTGTTCAACCAGATTCAGGAGGGTAACTTAAAAGAACTGGCACTCGTTGTCAAAGCCGATGTACAGGGATCTGTCGAGGCAGTAAAACAGAGTCTTGTCAAACTCTCCAACGAGGAAGTTGCCGTACGCGTCATCCACGGCGGTGTCGGTGCGATCAACGAGTCCGACGTTATGCTGGCAACCGCATCTTCCGCCATCATTATCGGATTTAACGTACGCCCGGATGCGAACGCAAAATCCATGGCAGAGCAGAACGGCGTAGACATCCGTCTGTACCGTGTCATCTACCAGGCAATTGAGGATGTTGAGGCAGCCATGAAGGGTATGCTTGAGCCGGTTTACGAAGAGAAAGTTATCGGCCATGCCGAGGTACGTCAGCTCTTCAAGCATCCGGTGTCGGAACGATCGCAGGAAGCTATGTACTGGACGGAACGTTCCAGAGAGGCTGCAAAGTTCGAATCAGCCGCGAAGGAAACCAGATCTTCGAAGGAAATCTGGCATCCCTCAAACGTTTCAAAGACGATGTCAAAGAAGTGCGCTCCGGCTATGAGTGCGGTCTTGTATTTGAAGGATTCAACGATCTTCAGGAGTTCGATCAGGTCGAGGCTTATATCATGGTAGAAGTGCCGAGATAGAAATGAGGAATTAAGTTGAGAAAAAACAGTATTAAAAACACCAGGATCAACGGGGAAGTACAGAAAGAGCTTTCCAACATCATCCGGAACGAGATCAAGGATCCGCGCATCGGAATGATGACCTCTGTCACAGCGGCAGAGGTAGCGCCGGATCTGAAGACGTGTAAAGTATATATCAGTGTGTTTGGCGATGATGAGGCGAAGAAAGAAACCATCCGCGGCTTAAAGAGCGCGGATGGCTTCATCCGCCGTATGCTGGCCAAGACCATTAACCTCCGCAATACACCGGAGCTGACCTTTGTCCTGGATGAGTCGATTGAATATGGCGTTACGATGTCGAAACTGATTGATGAAGTAACACACAAAGAAGACAAAAAGGATGAGGAAAATGAAGAAAATTGAAGAAATTCTAAACGGAGTCTCCTGCATGGCCATCGCCGGACACGTTCGTCCGGACGGTGACTGCATCGGTTCCTGCCTGGGATTATACCAGTATCTTCGCGATAATCGGCCGGAGATTCAGGCAGATGTCTATCTTGAGGATCCACGGCCGGAATTTTCCTATCTGCCGGGCTTTTCTGAGGTAAAGACAAGCTGTGAAGAGAAAGCGTACGACCTTGTGGTCCTTCTGGATGTATCCAGCGAGGACCGCATCGGCGTTGCCGCACCGCTTCTTGTAAAAGCGGGAAAGACGATCTGCATCGATCACCATGTGACGAATACAGAATATTGCGAAATCAATCACGTAGAGCCGGATGCAAGCTCTGCCTGCGAGGTGCTGTTCGGACTTCTGGAGGAAGAAAAGATCTCCGAGCCGTGCGCCGAGGCGCTGTACACCGGTATTGTGACCGATTCCGGCGTATTCCAGTACAGCAGCACCTCTCCGCACACGATGCGGGTTGCGGCCGCTCTGATGGAAAAGGGAGTTCCGTTTACCAGAATCATCGAGGATGCATTCTTCAAGAAAACATACGTACAGAACCAGATTATGGGACGCACGCTGACAGAGAGCATCATGCTTCTCGACAAGCAGTGTATTGTCGGTATCGTGCGGAAGAAGATCATGGACTTCTATGGCCTGACATCGGGAGATATGGACGGCATTGTCAGCCAGTTAAAAAATACAGAAGGCGTTCACGTAGCGATCTTCCTGTATGAGCTGGAGCCGCAGGTCTTCAAAGTAAGCCTCCGCTCCGACGAGCTGGTTGATGTGAGCAAAATCGCAGCCGTATTCGGCGGCGGCGGCCATATCCGTGCGGCTGGCTGCACGATGTCAGGTTCTCCGTATGATGTAATCAACAATCTGACTCTGTATATCGAAAAACAGCTTCTTGCAGAAGAGGAAGAAGAGACGACAGAGGAAGAAGCATAAACAGGAAACAGCCGGGCGCAGAAAATATATCCACGCCCGGTTTTCTTGTGAAAAAGAGGGAGACAAAACAACATGATAAACGGAGTTCTGAACGTATGGAAAGAGGCGGGATTTACGTCGCATGACGTGGTTGCGAAGCTGCGCGGCATCCTGCACCAGAAAAAATCGGCCACACCGGAACCTAGACCCGGATGCGACGGGCGTGCTTCCGGTCTGCCTTGGAAAGGGAACGCGTCTCTGCGATATGCTGACCGATGAAACGAAGACGTATGAAGCGCTGCTTCACCTTGGAATCGCAACGGATACGCAGGACATGAGCGGAACCGTGACAGCAGAAGCACCGGTGACCGTGACGGAAGAAGAGGTGCGGGACTGCATCGCCTCGTTTGTCGGGGAGCAGCAGCAGGTGCCGCCGATGTATTCCGCGCTGAAGGTTAATGGAAAGAAACTCTACGAGCTGGCGCGGGAAGGCATCGAGATCGAGCGGAAAGCCCGCACGGTGCACTTTTACGAGATCAGCATTCTGGAAGTGAAGCTTCCGCTGGTGCGCATGGAGGTAACGTGTTCGAAGGGAACGTATATCCGCACCCTGTGCCACGATATCGGCGAAAACTGGGCTGCCACGGATGTATGGAGCAGCTGATCCGCACGAGAGTCGGCCAGTTTGACAGAAACGGAGCGCACACGCTTGACGAGATCGCAGCGATTGTCGGTGAGGGCCGCCTTTCGGAGATCCTCGTGCCGGTCGATGAAATGTTTGCCGCGCTGCGCAGCTTTGCGACAGCGGACGATCATGCGAAAAAGCTTGCGGAAAACGGAAATCCGCTGAAACCGGCGCAGATCCGCGAAATCGGGGAAACTGCTTCCGGCGGGGACTTCGCAGAAGACGAGGAGTTCCGCCTTTATCTCGATGACGGAACGTTTGTCGGTATTTATCAATACAGACCATCACAAAACTTAACCAGACCGGTCAAGTTATTTCTGGAGAGAACATGAGATATCTAACAAAAACACTGGATTTTGACAGCAGAGGGGACAGCGTTGTAACCCTGGGAAAATTTGACGGCCTCCACCGGGGGCATATGCTTCTGATCCGTCGTGTCCTTGCAATCGGCAGAACGGAAGGACTGGAAACGGTTGTGTTTACGTTTGACGTGCCGCCGCAGTCGAAGTGCAGCATGTCAAGCCGCATCAGCTGCTGACGAATGAGGAGAGAAGAGCCCGCCTCGAACAGCTTGGCATGGACTGCCTTGTGGAATGCCCGTTTGTGGATGAAGTGATGCACATGACGCCGGAAGCCTTTATCAAAGAGATTCTGGTGGATAAGCTGCACGCGAAAAAAGTTGTTGTGGGAAAGGATTTCGGTTTTGGCTACAAGAGAAGCGGCACAGCCGAAATGCTGAAAGAAATGGGCCGTCCCTTGGTTTTGAAACCGAGATCATCGAAAAAGCAGAGGAAAACGGCCGCGAGATCAGCAGCACCTGGGCACGGGAAGAGCTGGAACAGGGCAATATGGAAGCCGTGAGCGGTCTGCTCGGCTACGATTACGCGGTTCACGGCGAGATTGTCCACGGTCATGCACTCGGCAGAACGATCGGCGTGCGACCATCAATCAGATCCCGCCGGCAGAAAAGCTGCTTCCGCCGTTCGGCGTCTACGTTTCTGAGGTGAAAATCGAAGGAAAAATTTATTACGGTATCACAAACATCGGTGTTAAGCCGACGGTACAGGAAAAATTTACCGGCGTGGAGACGAATCTTTTTGACTGCAGCGAGGATCTCTATGGAAAACAGGCGGAGGTTTCTCTGTTAAAATTCTGCGCCCGGAGCAGAAATTTGTTTCGATCGACGCGCTGAAAAACCAGCTCGATCATGATGTTGCGGCAGGAAAAAAATATGTAGAAAAAAAGTTCGCTCAGCAGTGAAACACTCGCTGTTTCGCTGCGTAAGAAAGTGATTCAGGTGTGAGCAGCTCTCCTTTTGCGAAGCAAAACTTAAAATGAGAGCTGCGAAAGTTACAGTTCGGAGAACTGTAACTACGTGAAAATTCATCGCGAAAACATCTGATTTTAGTATTTACAATTCGAAAAGCGTATGCTATACTAATCGAGTATGTGGGACAAAAAAGATCCCCGGACCTGATTCAGAGGCAGGACACTCCGACCACTTCTTAGTCAGCGGTGCAATCAAAATAACAGGAGGAATTTAAAATGATTTCGAAAGAAAAAAACAGGCAATCATCAAAGAGTATGCAAGAACTGAGGGAGATACAGGATCACCGGAAGTACAGGTAGCTGTTCTTACCGCAAGAATCGAGGAGCTCACTGAGCATCTGAAAGTTCACCACAAAGATCATCACTCCAGAAGAGGTCTTCTGAAAATGGTTGGTCAGAGACGTGGTCTGCTTGACTACTTAAAGAAAACTGATATTGAAAGATACCGTGCTTTAATCGAGAAGTTAGGAATCAGAAAATAATCAGCTTGGAACAACGGGCGGGATACATTTTCCGCCCGTTTCTTTGCTTGTAAGATCAAAGACGCAAACGACATGGAGCCATTCTGAGCTGCATTGCATCCGTAAGAAGCTGCCAGTGGCAAGTTCTGGAGGTGCAGGAATTTTATCCGAGACCACTGAAAAACACATTGAAAAGCTGCATCCTGTCCGTATTCCGGTGTGCTTTTCAGTTGTTTCGGAAATTCTGCTCAGAAGAAAAAAAGGAGATTATTTATGTACAAGAGTTTTTCTATGGAACTGGCAGGCAGAACCCTGACCGTAGACGTAGGCCGTGTAGCAAAACAGGCAAACGGCGCAGCATTTATGCATTATGGCGATACTGTAGTTCTTTCTACAGCAACCGCATCTGAGAAACCGCGTGATGGCATCGACTTCTTCCCATTAAGCGTTGAGTACGAAGAGAAGATGTACGCCGTTGGAAAAATCCCGGGCGGATTCAACAAAAGAGAAGGAAAAGCAAGCGAGCACGCAATTCTGACCAGCCGTGTCATTGACCGTCCGATGCGTCCGCTGTTCCCAAAAGATTACCGCAACGATGTTACATTAAACAACATGGTAATGTCCGTAGATCCGGAGTGTGATCCGGAAGTAGTCGCAATGCTGGGTTCCGCAATCGCAACCTGCATTTCCGACATCCCGTTTGACGGTCCGTGTGCCATGACTCAGATCGGCATGATCGACGGCGAGTTCATTGTAAACCCGACTCTCGCACAGAAAGCCGTATCCGACCTGAAACTGACCGTAGCTTCCACCAGAGAGAAAGTCATCATGATCGAAGCCGGAGCAAAAGAGATTCCGGAAGCAAAAATGATCGACGCCATCTACAAAGCACACGAAGTAAACCAGGAAATCATCAAATTCATCGACAGCATCGTAGCAGAGGTTGGAAAACCGAAACACGCTTATGAGAGCTGCGCTATTCCGGAAGAGCTGTTTGCAGCGATCAAAGAGATCGTTCCTCCGGCAGAGATGGAAGAGGCTGTTTTCAGCGATGACAAACAGACAAGAGAAGAAAATATCCGCGTCATCACCGAGAAACTCGAGGAGGCATTTGCCGACAACGAAGAGTGGCTGGCAGTATTAGGCGAGGCTGTTTACCAGTATCAGAAAAAGACCGTTCGTAAGATGATCTTAAAAGACCACAAACGTCCGGACGGCCGTGCGATCACAGAAATCCGTCCTCTGGCAGCAGAGGTTGACATTATCCCGCGTGTTCATGGTTCCGCTATGTTCACCCGTGGACAGACTCAGATCTGCAACGTAACAACACTGGCTCCGCTTTCCGAAGCACAGAAACTGGACGGACTGGACGAGTTCGAGACATCCAAACGTTACATGCATCAGTACAACTTCCCGTCCTACTCTGTAGGTGAGACAAAACCGTCCCGCGGACCGGGACGCCGTGAGATCGGCCATGGTGCTCTGGCAGAACGTGCCTTGGTTCCGGTACTTCCGACCGAGGAAGAGTTCCCGTACGCAATCCGTACCGTATCCGAGACCTTCGAATCTAACGGTTCTACTTCCCAGGCAAGTATCTGTGCATCCACCATGTCTCTGATGCTGCCGGTGTACCGATCAAAAACCGGTTGCAGGTATCTCCTGCGGTCTGGTAACAGGCGAGACCGATGATGATTACCTCGTACTGACCGATATCCAGGGTCTCGAAGACTTCTTCGGCGACATGGACTTTAAGGTAGCTGGTACTCACGACGGAATCACTGCAATCCAGATGGATATCAAGATCCATGGACTGACCCGTCAGATCGTAGAAGAGGCGATTGCCAGAACGAAACAGGCAAGAGAGTACATCCTGACCGAGGTTATGGAGAAAGCGATCGCAGAGCCGCGTAAGACGGTCGGCGAGTTCGCTCCGAAGATCATCCAGATGATGATCGACCCGCAGAAGATCGGTGAAGTTGTCGGCCAGAGAGGAAAGACCATCAACGCCATCATCGATGAGACCGGCGTAAAGATCGACATCACAGATGACGGTGCAGTTTCCATCTGCGGAACCGATCAGGCTATGATGGATCAGGCAAAGAAATATATCGAGATCATCGCAAGCGACTTTACCGAGGGACAGATCCTGACCGGAAAAGTTGTCAGCATCAAAGACTTCGGTGCTTTCCTTGAATTCGCACCTGGAAAAGAAGGTCTGGTACACATCTCCAAGCTCGCCAAACAGCGTGTTGAGAAAGTAGAAGACGTTGTCAGCCTTGGCGATGTTGTAAAAGTAGTCTGCATGGGCAAAGATAAAATGGGCCGTGTAAGCTTCAGTATCAAGGATGTTCCGGCAGACGCGAAATAAATAGATCTGCCAGACGATAAAGAGCGGGGAACACAGAAAAAGGGATCTGCAAAACGGTTCGTTTTTCTGTGTTTTCTTATGTCCAATAGGAGTGAAAGCTATGAGATACCATAATATAACGAAAGACGATATGCTGAACGGAGACGGCCTGCGCGTCGTGCTCTGGGTCGCCGGATGCGGTCATCACTGCAAGGGATGTCAGAATCCGATTACCTGGGATCCAAATGGCGGCATCCCGTTTGATGACGCGGCAAAGGCAGAAATTTTTGAACAGCTGGACAAGGACTACATTTCCGGCATCACCTTTTCCGGCGGAGATCCGCTGCATGAGGCAAACCGGGCGGATGTGACGGCTCTGGCAAAAGAGATCAAGGAAAGATATCCGAAAAAAGATATCTGGGTTTACACCGGATATGAGTGGGAATCCGTCTGTGATCTGGAACTGATGGATTACACGGACGTGGTTGTGGACGGTCGCTTTATTCTTGCCCAGAGGGACGTTACCTTGGAATGGAAGGGCAGCCCGAATCAGAGAGTCATTGATGTGAAAAAGACGAGAGCACGCGGCGAAGTCGTACTGTTCGGCGAAAAGTAGTCACGCAAAAAGAAAAGGAGACGCTTTATGGAAACCATTAAAATTCAGTATTTAAACGATGAAATTGAGCGCCTGCGCTATATCGACGGAAAGTCCGACTGGATCGACCTGCGCGCGGCAGAAGAAGTGGAGTTAAAGGCCGGAGAATTCAAGCTGATCCACCTCGGTGTTGCCATGCAGCTGCCGGAGGGCTACGAGGCGCATATTGTGCCGAGAAGCAGCACCTTCAAGAACTTCGGTATTATCCAGACGAACCACTGCGGTATCATCGATGAGAGCTACTGCGGACCGAACGACTGGTTCTACATGCCGGCGTATGCCCTGCGCGACACCGTGATTCATGTGAATGACCGCATCTGCCAGTTCCGCATCGAGAAACACCAGCCGACCATCGGCTTTGAAGAAGTTGACCACTTAAACGGCGAGGACCGCGGCGGAATTGGAAGTACAGGAAAAAGATAACAACAGACGAAATAAAAAGAGCCTCCGGGTGTCAGAAAATCTGACATTTCCGGGGGCTTTTTGTTGCGGGCACACCAAACATGTACATGGTATATCAAACACGATCCGGATCCGGCGAATCTGGTTTATGTTTTGAATGCTATTGTTTCATCTGTACCGTATTGTTTGTGATTTTGAATTTTTTGAAACTGTTGATAAAACTTGAAATCCTGCTATACCCATACTGCTTCACATCGAAGCCCGGGAAACGGTTCCGCAGGGCATCGTGAATAATGCTGAGGTTGTCGATATGGCCTCCGTTGGAGCAGATCAGATCCGTGATACATTTTTCAATCTGCTGGCGCGATACGGTGTTCTGGCGTTCCTTTACGAGGTAATTATGACCGGTTTTCAGCACTTCGATATCGTTCATGCTTTCTAGAAACGTGGAAAGTTTGGAATAACCGTAATTTCGAACGTCAAACTCTGAGAATTTCTTCTGCAGGATACTGCCGATCTCACTAAGTGTCGTATTTTTTCCGTGATCATTGTTCTCTGTCAGTACACGGGAAACCGTCCGCTCGATTTCTGCCTTGCTTGTAATGGAAGGGGGTTCGTCCTGAGAAGTGCCGTAGCGCGCCGGATTTTCCGAGACAGCGGTAATCGCAGGGGAGATATCGTCCTCGTTCTGGGAAATGATTTCGAGAATTTTAAAGGCATCGCACGCAACGCGGAAGGAAGAAGGGGTTTTCTGCTCGCCCATGCCGAGCACAAACATGCCGGATTCACGCAGACGCTGCGCCAGCTTGGTAAAATCAGAGTCCGAAGAAACCAGGCAGAAGCCCTCCACATTTCCGGAGTAGAGGATGTCCATGGCATCGATGATCATCGCGGAGTCAGTTGAATTTTTTCCGTTCGTATTGCTGTACTGCTGGATCGGATTGATCGAGTAGCGCAAAAGCTGCTCTTTCCAGCTCTTTTTCGAGATATCGGTCCAGTCCCCGTAGATCCGTTTGTACGTGGCAACACCCTGGTCGGAAACCTCGTCCAGGATATATTTGATGTATTTCGGGGAAACATTGTCCGCATCGATCAATACGGCAAACCGGCTGTCTTTCTGTTCCATAGATTCTGTCCTTTCTGCGGCTTGAATAGTTACGAAAATAGATATCTCTAGTTTAGTACATTTCGGCCTACAAATCAACCGGGAGTTTAACCGAATCAAGTAAGTCCCCTGCTTCCATTGCGAATATCTGCTTGACAATGACAAAAAAACTTGTCAAAACTATTGACAAATAAAGTTGTCAATAGTAGAGTAGTAGATGACAAGAAAAGTTGTCAAATAGAGAGCTCATCTAAAAACAAAGTGAAAGGAGATACTGCGATGCCGCTGTACAATCAGTTAAAAGAGTACCGTTCGAAGCTTGGCATCAACCAAACCGACCTTGGAAAAATGGCGGGAGTATCGAGACAGACCATCAGCCTGATTGAGCGGGGAGACTATTCACCGTCGGTGACACTGGCATTAAAACTTGCAAAAATCTGTGAAGTAAAAGTAGAAGATATTTTTCAATATGAGGAGGATGAACCATGAAAGAAAAACAGGGGAACAAACCAAATTCCTACGGAAAGCTGACGAAGCGGATGCTGATTTATCTGGGAATCGGCGGAGTCTGCGGTTTTTTGTCGGAATTTTTATGACGTTCGGTGTGAAAAATGGCATGAGTGATCTGAGCGATCTGGTCCGCCCGCTGGCACTGCCGATCATTGCGGTAATTTTCGTTGTAAGCATTGTCCTGATGGAATTTTACAGCCGGAAATTAAAGGATACGATGAAGCATCTCGAAGAAGCAGAGGATGAACAGTACGAAGTCTTAAGCTATGAAGAAGAGAAATACGGCGCGATGCTGATGAACTGCAATGTGATTTCGCAGGTCTGCGATATCATCGTGCTGACATTTACCTTTTCCCGTTCTTGGCTGGAAGAAGCATCGGGAAAAGAGCTCGCCGGATTCCTGGCAACCTGTGCTCTGTTTTGTATCAACTTCTTTCTCTATGGCTATTATCAGATGCGTTATGTAAAAATGGTTCAGGCAGCTCACCCGGAGAAGAGAGGCGATATGAACTCAAAAAACTTCCAGAAAGACTGGATGGCAAGTTGCGATGAGGCAGAAAAAGAGATGGTATATCAGAGTGCCTATAAGGCTATATGGCGCTGGGCAAGATGATTCAGATCCTGCTGTGTGCGACGATGATCCTGCATCTGGTGTTCCATACCGGTATTCTCGCAGTCATTGTCGTGGGCGTCATTTATCTGACGATGACACTCACATATCATCGTTCCTGTGTAAGTCTGCAGAAAGCAAAACTGAATCCGTAATCCTGTAAATACAAAAAACTGCGTGGAATGCATTTCAAAATCGTGCATTCCGCGCAGTTTTGCGTTTGGTATGAAAAAATGTCAGCTGATCGGAGCCGTCGGTGTCTTTGTCCCGTACTTTTTGTCGATATCCTTCATGACAAACAGATACGAAACACCGGTAAAGATAGCTGCCGTCAGCCAGGCTGCCGGGTCACAGAAGCAGGCGAGCGGGTAGCTGATGACTTTCATGGCAATCACAGCTACAATAAGGCGCGCAAAGAGTTCAGAAACACCGCCCATCATAGGCAGAAAGCCGTAGCCGCAACCCTGCATTGCATTTCGGAAAATAAAGATGGTGCAGAGCGGTACATAAAAAAGAGCACACATATAGGAATAAGTCTTTGCCCATGGCATCATGGCGGCCATATCGACATCACCCGAGAAGAAGAGGGAAAGACATGGCTTCAGAAGAAGGAAGACGAGAACAGCGGCTGCGATCGAATATGTGATGGAAGTCAGAAGTGCAGCGCGAACTCCCTTTTTAATCCGTGGAATATCGCCCTTTCCGAAATTTTGCCCGCTGTAGGTTGCCATCGTCTGTCCCATTGCGGAAAAGCCCTGTGTGACCAGATTCTGCAGCTTACAGGCCGCCGTAAAAGCGGCAACTGCCTCCGAGCCGAACAGGTTAATGGCAGCCTGCATAATCATTGTACCGGATGCGGTGATGGCAAACTGGAGTGCCATCGGAATGCCCATCGAGAGCTGATGGCGGGAATCTGCCGCATGAAGCTTCCAGTGGTGTTTTTCCGGCCACATATCCGGCATGGAGCGATAAATATAAAAAAGACAGAGCACAGCAGAAATTCCCTGGGAGAAAACGGTTGCATATCCGGCTCCCGCAACGCCCATTTTAAAACGAATGATGAGAAGCAGATCCAGAAGAACATTTAATACAGCCGAAAAATCAGGAACATCAGCGGAGTCTGGCTGTTTCCTACTGCACGCAGATAGGAGGAAAGCAGATTGTAAAAAATCGTAGCGATCAGGCCACCGCAGATAATCATAATATAGGAATAAGCGTCCTGAAAAATATTTTCCGGTGTGTTCATGAGATGCAGCAGCGGCCGCATGGAGATCATGCTGAAGAACGTCAGGACAACCGTGAAAAGGAGAGCCAGTAGAATGCCGTTTGCCACACTTCGCTTTACTCCGCGCGTATCCTTTGCACCGAACCGTTGCGATGTCAGAACCGTAAAGCCTGCTGTGATGCCCTGCGCAAATCCAAGCACCAGGAACATAATCGTTCCCGTAGAACCAACTGCAGCCAGTGCATCCGCTCCGACATATCGGCCAACGATAATCGTGTCTGCCATGTTGTAGAGCTGCTGGAAAATATTTCCGATAATCAGCGGCAGCGTAAACTGCAGAATGACCGGAAGCGGACTTCCCTTTGTCATGTCTTTTTCCATGAGAAAACCTCCTCGAAATGATGGTAAAATAAGTTTTATCTTCGCTTAAAACGAAAGTTATTTTATCACATTCTGAAGAGGTTGTCATATCCTTATTTTGACATTTTTCTGCGAAATTTGACGAAGGGAAAAGTGAACGACTTGAATAGACAGTTATAAAAATTTGTCATATGCAGACTTTATTTTTTCCGCCATTTGCTGCAGCCTTTGCGCGCGTAGACCGAAAATACGAACTGCAAGATCACCGCAGGAAAGTATAGTTGCGCCGCCGTCAATTTTCGGATCGGAGGCAAGAAATTCCCGGATTTCATCCAGAAGGTATCTGCGTGCTCCGATCGTGAGAGAAAGAGATTTACGTCTCGAGTCCCTGCGAGTGTGAATACGTACCGATTGGAAATAAAGCATCGTTGATCTGAAGAAGATAAAAATTAAGTTCGGACATAAAAAGTCTCCTGAAAATCATAAGATACGGAATGAGCCTGCCCGCGAAAAGAGGTCGGCCCATTCTTCCGAAGGTACGGACAAAAACCGCATCAGTGATGATGGTTGTGGATGGATGCGGAAATCCGCTGGTCAAAATCGAGCTTTTTCACCTCTTTTTCTTCACCGGGCTCAAAACGGACCGAAGTTCCGGAGGGAAGAATCACCGGACTTATCGGAAAAAACGGAGCAGGAAAGAGCACGGCGATCCGCCTGATGCTCGGCCTTGTAAAAGCGGAGAGCGGAACGATCGAACTCTTTGGAAAACCGATCACAGAGATCACACTGCAGGACCTGCAGAAAATCGGTGTATCGCTGGCAGAGTCGGGCTTCAACGGGCAGTTTACGATCGCGGAGCTGCTTGGCACCATCACGGGAAACGTTCCTGGACAGGCGGGAATTTTTGCGGTAAGCATCGCAGTTGTGCTGATTTCGTATGGGATCAGTGTAAGATTTATGGAGAAACGGGAGATTTAGAGAAATTCAAAGACGCCGGATTTCATGTTTGTATGTGAAATCGCGTTTTTGACGTGAGGAAAAACAATACGGAAACTTGAAAAAACTGCCGTGATATGGTATTCTCATAGAGTCGTTGACTCGAAAATAATAGAAGAAACAAGAGGAAAAACATGAAGAAATTATTTGCACAGATTGTGAAATTCGGTATCGTCGGCGTTATCAGCTTCGGCATCGACTACGTGACCGGTCTTATTGTCCTGAATCTTGTGATGGCGCTGACTTCCAGCTCTTACTTTGAAGCGGCATCCCTCATCGGTTCCGTTGCCGGATTTACCGTATCGGTCATTGCAAATTACATTTTAAGCTTCAAATTTGTCTTTGAGCGGAAAGAAGAAATGAACAAAAAGTCGAGTTCATCACCTTTGTCGTCCTTTCCCTGATCGGCATGCTGCTCAACAGTTTCCTGATCTGGATCGTCGTAGGCCCGATCTACGGCGGTAATGTTGCACTGCAGCAGAACATAGGCCATAACCTGATCTACACAATCGCGAAAGTATTCGCGACGGCGATTGTTATGGTATACAATTTTGTGACCAGAAAAATATTTCTGGAGAAAAAGTAATTTTGAAAAGAGTTTGAAAAAGGCAGCGCAGAAAAACGCTGCCTTTTTTGAAAAAAGAAAGGCTGGTGCGTAAAAAATGGAACATTCGATCTTACAGACAGTATTGTGGAGTTACCTGATTTGTATTAATATCATTACCATAGCAGTCTATGGAATCGACAAACGAAGTGCGGTGCGGGGAAAATGGAGAATCCGCGTTTCCACCTTGCTTGGACTTGCGGCAGCCGGCGGCTCGGTGGGAGCCTTGCTGGGCATGCACCTGTTTCATCACAAGACAAGAAAAAAGAAATTCACGAGTGGAGTCCCGCTGATGCTGGCGGCGCAGATCCTTCTTCTTTTCTTTCTGGCAAAAGCAGGTCTGCTGTTTTTTGCATAGAGAGCAGCAGAATTTGAAAGAGGGTTAAAAAAATGAGAGAAGAACAAACGAAGGCGACAACAGAACGCCTGATTTTTCACGTAGATGTCAACAGCGCCTTTTTATCCTGGGAGTCGGTGCGGCGGATCCAAGAGGGACTGCCGGATCTGCGGGACATTCCTGCCTGTATCGGCGGCGATCCGACGAAGCGGACAGGAATCGTTGTGGCAAAGTCGATCCCGGCGAAAAAATGCGGTGTCCAGACCGGTGAACCTGTGGCAATGGCACTGCGGAAATGTCCGAACATGGTCATTGTCCCGAGTGATTTCGACCTCTACGTCAGGTGTTCCCGTGCCTTCAAGAAAATCTGCGCCGCCTACACCCCGGTCATGGAATCCTTTTCGATCGATGAGGTATTCCTCGATATGACGGGAACTTCCCTTCTGTATCCGGACCCGATTGCGGCGGCGCACGAAATCAAGGACCGGATTTACGAGGAGCTTGGATTTACCGTCAATATTGGAATCTCCACAAATAAACTCCTGGCCAAAATGGCATCTGATTTCGAAAAACCAAACAAAGTACACACTCTGTTCCCAGAAGAAATCCCCGAAAAAATGTGGCCGCTTCCGGTACGCGAGCTGTTGTTCCTCGGAAAAGCATCCGAAAAGAAACTGATCGAGGCCGGAATCCGCACAATCGGAGACCTGGCGCATGCGCGCGAAGCGGATATCCAGACGCTGATCGGCAAGAAAAACGGCCATCAGCTCTACCAGTACGCCCGCGGCATCGATGATTCCCCTGTAAAAGCGCAGCCCGACGAGGCCAAAGGCTTCAGCGCCGAGACGACCTTCAACGAGGACATCATCTCCATCGAACAGGTGAATCCGATCCTTCTCGCCCAGTGCGATATCGTAGCCGCCCGCATGCGTCGGAAAAAGAAAAAATGCACCTCCGTTTCCGTAACGTTTCGCACTCTCGAGTTTCGAAACCGTTCACACCAGACCAAACTCCCCAATGCGACAGATGTGACAGATGAAATCTACCGCTGCGCCAAACAGCTCTTCCGCGAATCCTGGAAAGGCGAGCCCCTCCGCCTGATCGGCGTCGCCGTGACCGGTCTTACCGAAGACGATTTCGAACAGCTCTCCCTCTTCGAAGATCCCGAAAAGAAGGAGAAAAGCCGTAAACTCGATGCCGCCCTCGACGCGATCCGCCAGAAATACGGCAACGACAAAGTCACCCGCGCGAGCATCCTGAACGGCACACAGGGGATTGCGAGAAAAGCGAAGGCACAGATGAAAAATGATGCGGAAAACTGAAAAATAATCTTCAAAGAAGGCAGCGGAGAAAAACGCTGCCTTCTTTGAAAATAAAGCAAAACAACGATAATATTCGGAAAAATGAAAATACAACAATTGATATATTTCTGAAAATAAGATATAATAATCGGAAAGAAGCACACTGGAAAGGAGGGAACGAATGAAAACATGCAAGGAAATGGCAAAGCTATGGGGCGTTACGGAACGCACTGTAACAACTTTCTGCAAAACAGGTAAAATTCCAGGAGCCGTAAAAGAAGGAAAAAGCTGGCGCATTCCGGATGAGGCAGAAAAACCAGTGGATGGCAGAATACTGTCAGGAAAGTATGTAAAAAAGAGGAAAAAGAAGCAAAAAAACCACTTCCGATAGGAATATCTGATTACGTACGGGCACAGTCGGAATATTATTATGTGGACAAGACAGGAATGATCAAAGAATTTCTGGATCGAAAACCGCTGGTATCACTGTTTACGCGGCCGAGACGATTTGGAAAGACGTTGAATATGGATATGCTTCGCGTTTTCTTTGAAATTTCCGATACAGATACCAGCCAGTATTTCCGGGACAAAGAAATCTGGAAATGTGGAGAAGAATACCGAGAGCATCAGGGAAAATATCCGGTTATTTTTCTGACGTTTAAAGATATAAAATTTGCGTCCTGGGAACTGACTTTTGCAAAAATTGCAGAGCTGGTACAGGAAGAGTTCGGCAGACATAAGGAACTTGGAACGAGTGAGAAACTAGAACTATATGAGAAGGATTATTTTCGGAAAATACTGGCAGGTCAGGCAAATGAAGTAGAACTTTCTTCGTCTCTGCAGAAACTTTCCAAAATGCTTCATGAACATTATGGAAAAGCACCGATCATTATGATCGATGAATATGATGCACCGATTCAGGAAGGCTATTCGAAAAAGTTTTATGAAGAAATTGTTGGATTTATGTGGAATTTCTTTTCCAGCGCATTCAAAGACAACCGGCATCTGTCGTACGGTTTTTTAACTGGAATTCTGCGGATTGCACAGGAAAGTATATTCAGTGGTCTGAATAATCTGACGGTAAATTCCATTCTGGATGAGACATATGATAAATACTTTGGATTTACCCGTGCAGAAGTCCATAAAATGCTGCGGGATTACGGTGCTCTCGAAAAAGAAGCAGAGCTTAAAACCTGGTATGACGGATATCTTTTTGGCGCAGAAGAAATTTACAATCCCTGGTCCGTGGTCAACTATATTGCACAGGGGTGTATTCCAAAGGCATATTGGGTAAACACCGGAAAGAATGAAATTCTGGAAGAAGTTCTGAAGGCAGCGACAGAGGATGTCATAGAGAAATTGTATGCATTGCTGCAGGGAGAGCGAGTGGTTGCGAGAATCGATCAAAATGTAGTTTACCGGTCTCTGCTGGAAGAATCCTCCAGTATTTACAGTCTGCTTCTGGTTGCTGGATATCTGAAAACACCAAAAAGGAGTTGCAGACAGACGGATCGTATCTGTGTGAGGTATCTATTCCCAACTGGGAGATTGCGGCAGTTTACAAAGCAGAGATTTTATCCCATCTGCTGCAGATTGGAGCAGTAACCAGAACGACAGCAGACCGGATTGCGGAAAGCCTGTATACGAATGATGTGAAAAAACTGCAGAGTGCGATTGCAGAGTATATGGACAAGTCGATCAGTTTTTACGATGCGGGCGCAGAAGGTTTTTACCATGGACTGGTACTGGGACTGATTGCATTGCTGGATCAACAGTATAAAATCACATCTAACCGGGAATTCGGAGAGGGACGGTACGATATCAGCCTGTTCCCGCGAGAACTCCGGTATCCTGGCATTCTGATGGAACTAAAATGGAAAAAGGGGATTACAGAAGACACACTGAAAAAATTAGCGAAAGAAGCATTAAATCAGATTGAAACACAGCGATACGATACAGAAATGCGGCAGGAAGGGGTTACGGAAGTCATCAAACTTGGAATCGCCTTTTCTGGAAAAAATGTAAAAATTTGGACGGTATAAAAACAGGAGAAGACAAAACAGGGGGAAGCAAAATGAAAAAATTAACAACGGTAAAGATATGGCAGTTCGCAGCAGGCCAGTTTGGATGGGCGCTGCTGTCTGGTATCATATCGAACTGGCTGGTGTACTTTTATCAGCCGGATGAAACCGCAATCAGCCAGGGACAGACGGTATTCATACCGCAGGGTCTGGTGATTTTCGGGGTTTTTACCATCATTGGAGGGATCACAGCCTTCGGAAGATTTTTGATGCATTCACTGATCCGATGATTGCGTCCTGGTCAGATCGGTGCACTTCAAAAAACGGACGGCGG
>ENA-OQDF01000209-OQDF01000209.1-human-gut-metagenome-genome-assembly--contig:-NODE-209-length-22944-cov-6.521716_pt1 | contig 22944 bp, 23 predicted proteins | sample MGYA00242769_ERZ504597 | MGnify/ENA primary metagenome ERZ504597 (study PRJEB26092, sample SAMD00036305) | human gut metagenome | host: Homo sapiens | study: EMG produced TPA metagenomics assembly of...
CCTACTATACACCTGATGCTTAAAGGAGAACAAACTTAATTTGCGGCAAGTGTTCCTTATTGCCAAAGCTCTTGGCGTGACAGTCGAAGATCTCATCGATGATACTTATATTGCCAAGATGAAGAGTTTATGAAAAAGCTGAAACCGACGACTGATGCCGAGAAGCCAGGTGCTTTGGTAGGTGCCGGTGCGCCCAGGTTCCTTGTCAGTCCCTTCAACCCCGACGCTCCGGTCGAGGCGGAATCTCGGGTGCGGCTAAAGGTGCCTTGGCTGGTTTCGTGCCATCCGGAGTCCTGTCCGGTTCGGGATCCCCGTCCATGCCCTCAAAGCATGACGGGATTGGGGTTCCCGGCCGTCTCAAGCCCATGAGACACTTGGGACCATGACTACCATCATCATGCGCACCTCCGAAGGTGACATCAAAATCAACCTGTTCGACGACGAAACCCCGGAAACCGTGGCCAATTTCCTCGGCCTTGCCACCGGCGAGAAGGAATGGATCGATCCGATGACCGGCCAGCCTTCCCATGAGCGTTCTACAACGGTCTAACCTTCCACCGCATCATCAAGGATTTCATGATTCAGGGTGGCTGCCCGCTGGGCAACGGCACCGGCGGCCCGGGCTACGACTTCGACGATGAAATTGTTCCTGATCTGAAGTTCGACCACCCGTACCTGCTGGCCATGGCGAACGCCGGCCTGCGTCGTGGCATGGACGGCAAGATCCACGGCACCAACGGTTCCCAGTTCTTCATCACCACCGTGCCGACCCCGTGGCTCGACGGCCACCACACCATCTTCGGCGAGGTTGCGGATGACGATTCCAAGGCAGTGGTCGACAAGCTCGAAGCCGTGAACACCGATCGCATGGACCGTCCGACCGAGCCGGTCGGCATCGTGTCCGTGGAAGTGCTCAAGTAAGCGTTTCCCGCACAGCCGTACAATATAGGGAAGCCCCTCGATTGAGGGGCTTTCTTCATTTTATTTATAGAGGCGTTTGCTTGCAATCACCGGCTTATGTGATTCGTCAACATCACATTTTGCGCAGTCGCGGCTCCGCGGAATCCTTCGCGCCGGTGATGCGGTACACGTCGAACACGCCTTCGATTTTACGCACGGCGGCGAGCAGAGTGTTCAGATGCTGCGGATCGGCCATTTCGAAGCTGAATTGGCTGGTGGCCACGCGGTCGGTGCCGGTGGAAATCGAGCCGGAGATAATGTTCACGCCGTGGTCGGACAGCACGCGTGTCACATCGCTCAGCAGATGCGGACGGTCAAGCGCCTCGACCTGGATCTTGACCATGAACACGCCCTTGGTGCTGGTCCACTGCACATCCACCACACGTTCGGCTGGCGTTTCTCCAGTTCGAGCATGTTCTGGCAGTCCACGCGATGCACGGACACGCTTGGTTGCGGGTGATGAAGCCGATGATCTTGTCTCCAGGAACCGGCATGCAGCATCGGGCCAGCTTGACCCAGATGTCCCCCACGCCCTTGACGGAGATACCCAACGAGCTGGTGGTCTTCTTGGTACGCTCCACCTGCTTGAGCGGCAACGCTCCTGCTCGACTTCCTCATCCACCTCGTCGCTGCCCGCGTCACGGACCAGATGCGAGATGACGTTCTGCGTGGAGATCTGGCCATCACCAATCGCCACGAACACGGCTTCCGCGTTGGCAAGGTTCAACTCGTCGGCGACGCCCACCAATGCTTCCGGAGTCAGCAGCGTGGTGATTGGCAGGTTGCGCTTGCGCATGGCGCGCGTCAGCTCGTCACGGCCTTCCTCGACGGCTTCGGTACGGCGTTCCTTGCTGAACCATTGACGAATCTTGTTGCGTGCCTTCGGGCTCTTGGCGAAGCTCAGCCAATCACGCGACGGACCTGCGGATTCGGACTTGGATGTCAATATTTCAACGGTATCGCCATTCTCGAGCTTGGTATCAAGCGGCACCAATCGTCCGTTCACGCGCGCACCCATGGTACGGTGACCGACTTCGGTGTGCACCGCATAAGCGAAATCAATCGGAGTGGCTTCGGCGGGAAGCGAGACGATCTTGCCTTTCGGCGTGAACACGTAGACCTCTGCCGCGCCCAAATCCTCTTTGAGGGAGCCAAGGAATTCGTCGGAATCCGGCGTTTCGCTCGTCCAGTCGGCAAGTTGCTGAATCCATTTGAGGTTGTCGGCCTCGCTCAGCTCCTGGTTTTCGCCACGCTTGCGGTCGGACTTGTCAGGCGAGCTCAACGCGCGTCCGGCTTGGCCGTTCTCCTTGTACTTCCAATGCGCAGCGATGCCGAATTCCGCGCGGCGGTGCATGTCCCACGTGCGGATCTGAATCTCCACCGGCTTGCCGCCGGGGCCGACCACCGTGGTGTGCAGGCTCTGGTACATGTTGAGCTTCGGCATGGCGATATAGTCTTTGAAACGGCCGGGAACAGGTTCCACCGCGCATGCACGGCACCCAACGCCGCATAGCAGTCCTGAATCGTGTCGACGATGATACGCACGCCCACCAAATCATAAATGTTGGCGAAATCGTGCCCGCGCACGATCATCTTCTGGTAAATGGAGAAGTAGTCCTTCGGACGGCCCGTCACATAGGCTTTGATGTGCTGTTCGTCGAGATCCTCATTGATTTCGGCGAGAATCTGCTTCAGGTACACGTCGCGTTGTCCGGCGCGACGGGCCACCAATACCACAATCTCGTTGTAGATCTTCGGATACAGAACCTTGAAGCTGAGTTCTTCCAACTCGGTTTTGATGGCGTTCATGCCAAGACGGTTGGCGAGCGGCGCATACACATCCAGCGTTTCACGTGCCTTTTTCTGCGCATTCGACTGCTTGACGTAACGCCATGTACGGGCGTTGTGCACACGGTCGGCGAGCTTGACCACCAGCACGCGCACGTCGCGGCTCATCGCCACCACCATTTTGCGGATGGTCTCGGCCTGGGCGGAATCGCCGTATTCCATTTTGGAAAGCTTCGTGACGCCGTCCACCAGGCCGGTCACCGTGTCGCCGAATTCGGCGCGGCATTCGTCGAGCGTGTAGTCGGTGTCCTCCACTGTGTCGTGCAGAAGGCCCGCTGCCACAACCAGCGGCCCCATGCCAAGATCGGCGAGGATCTGCGCCACTGCAAGCGGATGGATGATGTACGGCTCGCCGGATTTACGCCGTTGCGACGAATGCTGGTTGACGGCGCGCCGGTAGGCTCTCGCGAGAATGCTCATGTCCTCGTCGGATGGTGGTATTCGCACATCTTGAGGATTGGTTCAAGCGGGTCAAGCGGATTCGTGCTGATCTCGCAGCCCAACATTCTGGCCGAACGAACCTCATGATCCATGTCGCTCATTTCGCTCCTCCTCGCTTGGAATGTACCCTATAGTACCCGCGCATCACCATATGACGGATGTATCCGGCCGCGTGTTGCACGGGCCGGATACATCCTCGGTCTTTGTGTATTGCAGTCCCGTCAGGACGCAACGCCGGTTGATCCGAAGCCACGTTCCGCGCGGTCGGATCCGGGCAGGGTCTGCGCCTCGATGAATTTTGCCTCGACGTAGCGTTGGATGACCAGCTGTGCGATGCGGTCGCCCGGATGGAACGTCACGGCGCGTTCCGGATCGAGGTTGATCAACGGCACCTTGATTTCGCCACGGTACCCAGCGTCGATGGTTCCCGGCGCGTTAAGCACCGTGACGCCCTGCTTGACGGCGAGTCCCGAACGCGGATGCACCAGCGCCACATAGCCGGCAGGCAATGCGATTGCCACTCCCGTGGGCACCAGCGCCCGCTGGAACGGCTTCAACGTCACTTCTTCGGTGGTGCGCAGATCGGCACCGGCATCTCCGGCATGGGCGTAATGCAGCTGAGCCGGCTGCCCGGGATCCAGCGACTTTACCAGAACCTCGACGTTTTCCGGCTCGTTGTATGCCTCGTCGAACGCCATCAGGCCGCACACTCCTTGCATACCGGCTGTCCGTCGTCGGTAGTGTAGGCAAGCTGGCTGCGATGCTTCACCAGGAAGCATTCGGAGCAGATGAACTCGTCGCCCTGCATCGGAATGACGGTCACCGAAGCGTCCTCATTGCTCAAATCGGCGCCCGGCAGCTCGTAGTCTTCGGCAATGGCGTTCTCGTCATCGTCCATATCGTTGGAATTGTTCTGAGAACCCTTGCTCAAAGCCTGGAGCGACTCCTCGTCCTCGTCTTTGTTGCGCGGGGAATCATAATCCTGTGCCATCGAGATTCCTTTCGTCATCTATGGTGCTTATGCGCCATAGAATACATGACTTTTCCCCCGCTAGGATACACGAATTGAAATACTCGTAAAATCCGACACGTGGGGCACAATAGAATTAATAGAAAAATCTAAGGGAAAGTGGTGTGTTGTGCCTGAGAATGCGCTCGAAGATGCACGGTTCGATCATGTGAGTGAAACCGGTGAGCTCGTCTTTGTTTCAGGTGCCGGCAAATTCGCCGTCAAGGTCGATGAAGCGCTTGAAAGAGCCATTTTGGAGGCAAAACAGATTCGCACCGAAACCCAAGAGGAGCGTCAGCAGCAAGCGCCTTCCACGCTGCCGATCTCCCAAATCCAATCCTTGATTCGAGCCGGAGCCAATCCGACCCGCGTGGCGGAGCGATATTCGTTGAGCGAAGCGCTTGTTCGGCGTTTCTCGGCGGCGGTGGAAACCGAAAAGCAATATGCGATCGAACAGTTCCTGGCGGTTCCCGCGCCGAAGGAAAGCCGTGTGCGCACGCTTTCCGAACTGATCGAACGCACTTTCGCCGCAGCCCACGTACGGTTGGAGGATGTGCGGTGGAAGGCCACCAGACGCGGTTTGGAACCGTGGAAGATTACCGCGGAGTTCGATTCCGCAGGTCATGCCGCCCGTGCGGAATGGTCTTGGAACATGCATGACAACGCGGTCAACTGTCTGAACGCAACGGCACGCAAGCTCATCGGCGAGCAAGACACGCCTACGGAAGGACACGCCGAGAAGCAGGTCGACCAGAATTTTCTCGCATCATTGAATTTGCCGGGCGATTCCGCACGTTCCGCACGTATCGAACAGACGGTGTCCGCTTGGAATGCTCCGGAACCGGTTGCACCACAAGCCACGAATATCAAGACCACCGTTGAGACTCAGTCATCGGCGACCGTTCCGCTGCCGAACCGTCCGGAAATCGCGACGACGCAGTCCCCCGCCCCTTCAACGACGGAACCTGCCCAAAACTCGCAAAACACGCAATCCGCCGGCGAGCAGCAGTCCGATAAGTCCAAGACGGCATCATCCGATCCTCATAGTCAGAGCACCACCAAATCGAAGCGCCGTGCAGGACGCTCCGCAGTGCCGAGTTGGGATGAAATTCTGTTCGGTGACTGATTAACGTTCCCTAACATCCCACGGCAACATCCGTTCAGACGTTCAGATCATTCAATCAAGCCACGTCAATCAGGCATGGAATATCAGATTCCATGTAGGTCAGCGACCCGTGCACGCTGCAGATGCATCGCCTTCTCCGCCTGTGTGCGGGAATCGACAATGGTGGTAGAGCCCGCAGCGGAGACGACCACATCGCCGATCATCGACTTGACGCGTTCATCGACTGGTCCGTAGACGCCTTCCTCGATTGCCTGCCGGCGGGTGCGCACCTGGGCGCGCTCCCCCAGCACGTCACGCCAACGAGCGGCGATGTCCTCCGGATTCTCGCCATCCTCGCCATAAAGCATGACACAGCGTGGTTCGCCGCCGACATTCGCGACGCCCCACATCAGCTGGGGTTCGGACACTATGTCGATGCAGGCTTCCGGGTCGGCGGTTATCATGCCATGATCCGCCACGATGACGATCAGCGTGTTCTTCGGCACACTTCGACGCAGCAAAGACAACTGGGCGTCGATACGCTCATATGTGCCGATCCACTTGTCGGAGTCCCAGCCGTAATTGTGTCCGATCTTGTCCGCGTCGCGCAGGTACACGTATGTCAGTCCGGGCGTGTTCGCCGCTTTCGCCGCGGTCATGATACGTCGGTGTGGATCGTCATTGGAGATGTAGTCGCTGCCACGTAACGCCGCCTGAGTCAACGCGGAGAACGCGAATTTCGGCAGTCCCGAACTGGTGACGCGAACATCCTGTTCCGCCAATCGTTCGAATATGGTCGGCTGCTGTTGCAGTTTCAGCGGTGCGGGCGCGTTTTTGAAAGAGATGAGCTGGCAGATTTCGCCATTGTCGGGATTGAGCTGCGTATACCCCGTCATGCCGGTTAATCCGGGGCATGTGCCGGTGCCGAACGTGGACATGGCGGCCACGGTGGTGCTGGGCATGCATGTGGCGATTGGCCGCTGGTTAACGCCATCCGCCATCAGCGACCGTAGATAGGGTGAATGCCCCAATCTCATATTGATGTTCCAATATCCGAGACCGTCCACCAGGACCACGACTGCCGAACGCGCGTCCGGCAGGCCAAGTGCCTCTTGGAGTCGTTTCGGATCGGCATGGATGGCCGTTGGAATCGGATGCCCGATGGCGCTGGAAATGGCGGGAAGTACCGAGGATAGGTGGAGAGCACCGCCGCGGCCGCCTCATCCGGCAGTTCGTCGCCATATCGTGCCGGACTGGTCATGGCTAGCAGCTGGTCGATTTCGGGCACTTCAACACTCATGGTTCCCATTCAAGCACCGCGGCAGTACCAGCTGGTAATATTGCTAGGTTGATTACCATAACCTTTCCGTGAGGAGAACCACCGCATGGTGTCGCACCGCAAACCGGCAAAACCAGCCTTTGACCCGCGTACGGTCAAGGAGAACATCGTCGAAACGCCGTTGAACGAGGAAATGAGCAAGTCGTTCCTCGAATACGCGTATTCGGTGATTTACGCCCGAGCGCTGCCTGATGCCAGGGACGGTCTCAAGCCGGTGCAACGACGCATCATCTATCAGATGGGTCAGATGAGCCTCAATCCGGACCGGCCGTATATGAAGTCGGCGCGTGTGGTTGGCGAAGTGATGGGCAAGCTCCATCCGCATGGCGATTCCGCGATTTACGAGGCGATGGTACGTTTGGCGCAGCCGTTCGCCATGCGGCTGCCATTGGTGGACGGTCACGGCAATTTCGGTTCTCTCGATGACGGTCCTGCTGCTTCTCGTTATACCGAGGCTCGTATGGCGCCGGCCGCGTTGGGCATGAATGCCGATATCGCCGAAAATACCGTCGATTTCACGCCGAATTACGATAACAAGCTTCAGGAGCCGACTGTGCTGCCTGCCGCGATTCCGAACCTGCTGGTCAATGGTGGTTCCGGCATTGCCGTCGGCATGGCCACGAATATGGCCACGCACAATCTTGGCGAGGTGGTGGCTGCGGCCAAGCATCTTATGCGCCATCCCGACGCGACGTTAGAGGAGTTGATGCGCTACGTGCCGGGTCCGGATTGGCCGGGCGGCGGCGTGATTGTGGGCCGCAAAGGCATCCGCGAGGCGTACGAGACGGGTCGTGGCGCGTTGACCACGCGTTCCGTGACGCATATCGAAAACGTGACGGCTCGCAAAAAGGCCATCGTCGTGACGGAACTGCCGTTCATGGTGGGTCCGGAACGTGTGTTGGAACGTATTTCCGAAGGTGTGAAGAACCGTAAGCTGGACGGCATTTCCGGTGCCATCGATCTGACTGACCGGCATAACGGCACGCGCCTCGTCATCGAAATCAAAACCGGGTTCGATCCGAACGCGGTGTTGGCGCAGCTGTTCAAGCACACGCCGTTGCAGGACAATTTCACCATCAACAATGTGGCGTTGGTCAATGGCCGTCCGCACACCATGGGATTGAAGGAAATGCTTCAGGTGTGGGTGGACCATCGTCGTGTGGTGATCCGCCGACGCAGTGAATTCCGCAGGAAGAAGGCGCTTGAGCGGCTGCACTTGGTGGAGGGCTTGCTGCTCGCCATGGTGGACATCGATGAAGTCATTCAGGTGATTCGCTCTTCTGATGATGCCGAGGCCGCGAAAACAAAGCTTATCGCCGTATTCGATCTGGACGAGATTCAGGCACAGTACATTCTTGACTTGCGGCTGCGCCGTCTGACCAAGATGAGTCGTATCGAGCTTGAGGCGGAACGCGACGATCTGAAGCGGCGTATCGAAGAGCTTGAACGCATTCTTGCTTCCGATGAGGCGCTTGACGGCGTGGTCATTGACGAAATGGATGACGCCGTGGCCAAATACGGCACTCCCCGGCGCACGGTGCTGCTGGATGAGGATGAGGAAGGCAATTTGACGCCTGTTGTGGCGCATGGCGATGATGGCGTCTCTGCAAACGCGATGGCTGCCGCGCGCGCCGCCGCGACCGTATCCTCCGCAGCAGCCGATGTCGCCGCAGCCGCAAAGGCCGCAAAGAAGGCCGGCGATGAGAATGCCACCGCATCGGCTCTGCAGATTGATGACGAGCCGTGCGCGGTGATGCTGTCCGCCACGGGCCTGATCGCACGCACTTCCGAGGATGCGGTGGAACGTTGGGAGAATCGTTCGGCTTCCAACGGACGCGCCAAGGATGATCAGATCGTTTCGATGTTCCGCACGTCCACACGTTCCTCATACGGCTTGGTTACTTCAGCGGGTCGTCTGGTGCTGGCCCATGTGGTCGAATTGCCGAAGGTTTCCGCGGATGGGCCGCTCAGTGTCACGGGTGGTGTGAAGGCCGAGGAACTGCTGGGCATGACGGAGAACACCGATCCGATCCGCGGCGAACGGGTGATTGCTGCGATTGATATGCCGTCCACGGATGACGACGGCCAGCTTGTTCCTTTGGCGTTGGGCACCCGCAACGGCGTGGTCAAGCGTTGGAACCGTGAATCTCCGACCACAATGGATTCGTGGAGCGTCATCGATTTGAAGGACGATGACGAAGTGCTTGCCGCTGCCGAAGCCCGTGATGAGGATCGTCTGGTGTTTGTGTCCACCGATTCCTCGTTGTTGACGTTCGAAGCGAAGAATGTGCGTCCGCAGGGCCGTACCGCTGGCGGCATGGCGGGCATTCGTCTGGCTGAGGGGTGTTCGGTGGCCGCGTTCGCGGTGGTGCCTGACGGCAAGGTGACATGGAATTACGAAGAAGGCGAGAATGGACTGTTCTCTGCTTCCGGAGCCGTGGTGTTGACGGTTGCCGGCGATTCCGAAGCGTTGTCTGGCACTGAAAACGGTGCCGCGAAGGTCACGCCGTTGGAAATGTATCCGACGAAGGGCCGTGGTACGGGTGGCGTGCGTTCGCAGCGATTCCTCAAGGGGCAGGATACGTTGATTCTCGCGTTCGTGGGCGCGTATCCGTTGCATGCTTCCACGCAAAGTGGCGCTCCTGTGGAATTGCCGAAGCCTGATATGCGACGCGATGGTTCCGGTACGGATCTGTCGGCGCCGATTGCGGTGGTCGGCTGATTCGACGAAATCGATTGGCGGGGCTCTGGACTGGTTCTTCTTCCGGTTCAGGGCCTTCCCGTTTTGCGCACTTGGGCCGCCAGATTGAATGAGCAGGCTGGGTGAAAGTGCCTCCGGCTGGGTTCAGCCATATAGCTTCATGCCTTGTGGCTGTCCACGAACCCGGCAGCATGCAGCAAACGTCTGTATTCGTTGCGTTCCTTCAATGATTCACCGTTCATTTCGGCGAAGCTGACGCTACCCTTGGACTGATGCTGCAATGCATAGGCAAGTTCCGTACATGCCGGCTGCAATATTCGCTCGTCATCGGTGAAGCTGACGATTCTGTGGCTTTTCGGCACGGCAAACAGCACCGGCATGCCGTGGTCGAGCACGATGACCGATTCCGCTCTGCGCGCCGGTTTCATATGGTGTTGTTCGGGCCATGTGATCGCGGAGCCTGTCAGGTTGGCCGGGTCGGTCACGTCGAGCGCCACGCAGGATTGGCTGCGCGCCTCGTCGTCGCCGCGCAAGGCGTCCACTGTGTCACGTCCGGCGAATTGGACCGCTCCGAATCCTTTGACGAACATGCCTCTGACCAGATTGCCGTGTTCCTCCATGCGTTTGAGTACCGGGTATAGTCCGGAGAATCCGCCTGCGACCTGCTCCTTGTCGATTAGCGGAGCGGCGATCACGCCATATCGGTCGAGCAGCGATTCGATCAATGCGATGTCGTATTCCTCGATGCCGGCTGTTGGTTTGCCGGCGGTATCGTCCGTTTGGTCCGGTATCGCCATTGGACTGGTCCGGGACGAGTCGACCGCGGACCATAATCCACCGAGCGTCGCCGGTGTCGAGGCGTGGATCCGTACGCGTCTGCGTGCGGCAGTGCGTGGCGCGCGCACTGAAACCGTGCCTTGAGCCAAGGCCCGAACGGGAGCGAATGAACTGTTCGTCACTTTGCCTTGCCATACCAAGGACCACAAGGCTTCCTCGAACTGGCTTTCGCCCCATGCGGGAAGGATGATTTCCCCTGTTTCAGGATTCACGTTGACTTCCGCATGTTCCTGCCAGATGGTTTTGGCGGCCGTGGAAAGCTGCCGCGCATGGAAGGCTCCCCCATTCGATAATGCGGCAAGTATCGTCTCCGGCACGGTCATGGTTCCGGCACTATAGGCATTGTTCTGCGATTGTTCGCCGGGTTTCACCAGCAGCCGTGAATCAGCTGGATGGAATGCGATTCCGCCGGCTTCCTTGGCGTTGGAACCATTGATTTTGGAGCCGACCCATACCACGTCTCCGGATGCGAGCAATTCGTCCAACATACTCGGTTGGTAGTCGCGAACGCGTGCGGGGAAGACCGAGGATTCCCAAACGGAGGCGTTGAGGTATATGCCTTCAAGCTGTTCGATCACACGCATCAGCCCGTCGACGCCTTCATATCGGGCGCCACCCACAGGTCCGACACCTTGTCTGTCCAACAGGAACGCCTGATAGACGGCCGGTTCCACCGGCTTGATGGCTTTGCGTGCTTGGCAAGCGAAAGCGCGCGGATACGCCGAAACACGTCTTTGTGGAGCCATTGCTGGGGCGTTTGCCGAGGTGACCGTTCCGATGCTGAATCATCGGAACCATTGGCGTCCGCTCCGGCCGCATCATCGACGAAATGGCCTTTCAGCAGTTCGCCTTTGGCATGTAATTCATCCAACATGCGTACGCCTTGGACAGCGTCCAATCCCAGTTCGGCGATCATCTGATCCGCGGTGAATGGGCCATGCGTTTTGACATATCGCGCCACACGGCCGGCAATGTCGGTCTCGTCCAAATCGTTCCAGAACGTCCGTCCGGCAAGCTCCTTCCCAATCTGCGCGATGACGTCGGCATCCAACAGCGAAGCCATGTCCGTGGCGCCCAGAAGACGTTCCAGCACTTCCGGATCCATGGACAGCAGTTGCGTGCTGCGTTCGGCTTGCGGCACGTCGTATTGGTACATGACCGCGCCCACGTATCCGAACAGCATGTTTTCCGCGAACGGCGACGGCGTTTCCGTGACGGTCTCGCTCAAAGAGATGACGCCGGAGCGTAATCCGGACATCACATGTTTCAGCGCGGGCAGATCGTACACGTCCTGTAGGCATTCGCGTGCGGTTTCCAACAGCAGCGGGAAGTTCTTCCGAGTTCGGGCGGCGTTGAGCAGTTGCGCCGCGCGCAGCCGCTGCTGCCATAAGGGGACGCGTTTGCCGGGGTTGGCGCGTGGCAGGAACAGCGATCGCGCCGCGCATTCTCGGAATCGTGCGGCATACAGCACGCTTTCGCCGACTTGTGTTTCGATGATGCGTTGCAGCTCTTCCGTGTCGAACAGCAGCAGCTCGCGGATCGGCAGGTTGCCGTCGCCGTCCGGGAGGCGGATGATGATGCCGTCGTCGGCCGCGTATACCTGCCCGTCGAACCCGTATCGTTGTTTGATACATGTGGTGATGGCCATGGCCCATGGTTCGTGCACGCGTCTGCCGTATGGTGAGTGGACGATCACACGCCAATCGCCTTCTTCATCCTGGCAGCGTTCGACGACCAGCTCACGGTCGTTGGGAATCGTTCCCGTGGCGGCGCGCTGTTCGGCAAGCAGGTCGCAAGATTGCCGATGGCGTTGTCGTCCAATCCGTCACGACGTAGACGTGCGATTGTTGTCGTGTCGAATCGGCTGGTCTTGTCTCCTGCGATGCCGTCCGAGACTTCCGCGCGTAGTCCTTGCGCCATATCGCGTATGAATCGGCCTTGGGACCGTCCGAATGCCGCGTCCCGCCCGTCGCCTTCGCCATGCCAGAACGGCAGTCGGGCGGTACGTCCTGGAGCAGGAACCACCACCACACGGTCCCGGGTGATTTCCTGGATCTGCCAGGTCGATGTGCCGAGGGTGATGACGTCTCCGACCCGGGATTCGTACACCATTTCCTCGTCCAGCTCCCCCACTTTGCGTGGGCCCGGTCCGGAGCCTTCTTCGGGAAGCACCACGGTGTAGGTTCCTCGGTCGGGTATGGTGCCTCCGCTGGTCACGGCCAGTCGTTGAGCTCCAGGGCGCGCGGAGATGAGACCTGCCTCTTCGTTGTATTGCAGTGGTGGCCGGAAGGCGGAGAAATCCTCGCTGTTGTAGGCACCGGTCATCATGCCCATCACAGCATCGAACATGGTTCTGTCGAGATCTTCGAATGGCGCGGCCTTGCGCACGGTCACGTACCAGTCGTCTGGTTTCAGATCATCATCGCCGCGGCGGCGACGGTTTGCTGGGCAAGCACGTCCAAGGGGTTGCATGGAATGGTCAGTGTTTCGATGTCTCCGGAGCGCATGCATTCGATGCTTGCGGCCGTGCCGATGATTTGTTCTCGGGTGATTGGGTAGAACAGCGCATGCGAGACTCCCCCGACCTTGTGGTCGGCGCGCCCCACCCGCTGCAATCCCGAGGATACGGACAATGGCGGTGCGATCTGGATGACCAGATCCACCGACCCCATGTCGATGCCGAGTTCAAGGCTCGACGTGGCGACCACGCAACGCAATTGGCCGCGTTTGAGCTGTTCCTCGATCTGTTTGCGCCGGTCTTTGGAAACGGAACCATGATGCGCCATGGCGATTGCGTCGGCGTCCGCATGCGAGGAGACCAGCATGGTGGTGGAGCCGACCACGGAATCGTAGTGTTTGGCGAAACCTTCACGGCCTTCCGGGGAGCCCAGATCCGGATACGGCTGAGTGGAATCACTGGCTGTGGACTCCGGCTGGGATGCGTTGTCCGACACACTCAAGGCCGTTCGACCAAGCCTACGGTCGAACAGCGCATCCCGCCCTGCGTCCGCTTTGACGGCGGTTTCAGACCCAGTTTTCCGGGATGTGCGCAATTGCGCATACAGGTCGTTGAGCCGTGCGGTGAGTTTTTCCGCAAGGCCACGTGAGTTGACGAACACGAGGGTGGTGTGGTGTTTCAGCACTTCGTCAAGCACGCTGCGTTCGATGGCCGGCCATACCGAACCTCCGGTCGAAACCCGTGAGGTATGTTCGTCTCCCCCGACCGAAGTCAGTCCTTTACGTTCCGCCAATGCCTCCATGGCAGGACTCACCCCGGAAATATGCGTGGTATGGCGGTTCGGAAGTTTCACGGCGCCTGCCCGCCGCCCTGCGTCGTCGGAGACGGGATCGCGCATGGCCGAAAGCGGTTCCACCACTTTCAGATCCATGTCGGGGTGCGATTCGGGTCTGATGACGCGTACCGGCCGCGTGCCGCCAAGGAAACGTGCGGCTTCGGCCGGCGGTTCCACAGTGGCGGAAAGCCCGATGCGTTGGACAGACCGGCCGACAAGGCTTTCCAATCGTTCCAAGCTCAGCGCCAGGTGCGCGCCACGTTTGGAGCCCGCGATGGCGTGCACTTCATCCACGATAACGGTATCAACGGCGGAAAGTATCCGTCGCGCCTTGGAGGTGAGCAGCAGGAACAGCGATTCTGGCGTGGTGACGAGGATATCCGGCGGATGGCTGACGATTCTGCGCCGTTCCTGCGGCGTGGTGTCGCCGCTTCGTATGCCCACGCTGACTTCGGCGATGGCAATCCCATCGCCTCGCACTGTCCGGCGATGCCGGCCAATGGCGCTTGGAGGTTCTTGGCCACATCCACGCCCAGAGCCTTCAATGGCGAAATATACAGGACCTTGACGCCGCGGACGGGTTTACGTTTCTTGGCATTGCAATCGGATTCAGCCGTGCCGTCCCCACCGCCGGACGTCCGCAATAAGTCATCGCCCTCCTTCGTCATCAGACGGTCGATTGCGGAAAGGAAGGCGCACAATGTCTTGCCGGAGCCGGTGGGCGCCACCACCAACACGTTCTCGCCGGAGCGGATGGCCGGCCATGCCAAACGTTGCGCCTCCGTCGGAGCATTGAACGCATGCTTGAACCAGGCATTGGTAGCCTCCGAGAACAAGTCCATGCATTCGTACATACGTTCGATTATGGCATCGCCTTCAGACATCATCCACAACCGGCGGAAAGCTCGTCATCCACCGTCGTCGGCTCATTCGAGTACACCGCCCGGCTGACGCATTCGAGCGTCTCACATATGGCGTCGTCAGGCGGCCGCACGGTCGCCGCACTTGCGGCGCAAGGTCTCATGCATGGCGACCATCAGCGCCAGGAACACCACCAGATAGAACGGGAACAGGTTGACCGAAACATGTTGCGCGATCAGCCCGAACAGCGGCGGCATGCACATCGATCCCACATAGGCGCAGGCCATCTGCATGCGAGATGGCCTGCGATTTGTCCTCGCCGAAATAAGCAGGAGTGGAATGGATGACGCACGGATAGATCGGCGCGCAGCCCAAACCGATGACCATTAGTCCCGCGATGGTGCCGATATTGTGCGGCAACGGCAGGAGCATGATGACGATGCCGGTCAGCACCAACGCCTGGCCAAGACGAATCATGGCCGGATCGTTCAGTTTCATGGTCAGGAAACCGCTGGCGAGACGTCCGACGGTGATGCCGATGCAAAACAGGCTTCCCCACATGGCCGCCGTGGTCTTGTCGATGCCCTTGCCAAGCGCCATATAGCTGCTGGCCCACAACATGGCGGTCGATTCGAGTGCGCAATAGCAGAAGAACATCACGAGGATCTCGCGGGCGCCACGGATGGCGAGCACACCGCGAATACCAAGCGGCTTGCGCCGGTCAGCTGTTTCCCCTTCCGATTGCTCGGACTGCGCGGATTGCACGGAAGAGGTTTCACTCGTCCGCTGCGGTTCGACGGTCTTACGCGCCTTCCACAACGCAGGCTCAGCACCAGCACCGCGGTGAGCACGACCTGCAGAATGGAGATGGTCCGGTAGCCCCACGCCCAGCCATGGCCGGCACCCAATGCGCTTGCCATGATGTACGGGCCAAGCAGCGTGCCCAAGCCCCACATGGCGTGCAGCCAGCTCATGTGACGGCTTTCGTAGTGGATTGCCACATAGTTGTTGAGCGCCGCATCGACGCCGCCCGCGCCCAAGCCGTACGGAATGGCGAAGAGCAGCAGCATCCAGTAATTCGGCGAGATGGAGAAGCCGAACAATGCGAACGCCGTTAACGCAACGGACACTGCCGTGACCTTGCCTGCACCGAACCGCAAGGTCATGCGGTCTGATAGCAGCGCGGACACGATGGTGCCGGCGGAAATCGTCATGGAAATGCCACCCGCCCAGGAAATCGGCGCATGCAGGTCGCCGCTCATCGTCGGCCATGCGGCGCCGAGCACCGCGTCCGGCAGACCCAGACTGATGAAGGCGATGTAAATCACGGCGAGCAGCAGATTGGCCACAGTCAGCTCCTTGTATGTTTTATGTTTGCGGCAATAAAATCACGAAAATACTCCGCTATTTTATCCAAAGTTACCTACCAAACGGTATTTTGTATCTTGCGCTATCGACCGACGTTTTTGCATTATCGTGCATACACGAAAAGCGGGTCTCCGCCGTAACGCAAGACCCGCCAATCGCAATCGCCATGCAATATCAGGTGTCGATCTTGGAACGGTCGAAATCGTCGGCGTTCTCCACGATGAACGCCTTGCGCGGCGGCACGTCATCACCCATGAGCAGGCTGAAGATGTGGCTGGCCTGTTCGGCGTCCTCCATGCGGATACGGCGCAGCATGCGGGTGCGCGGATCCATGGTGGTATCGGCCAGCTGGTCGGCGTCCATCTCACCCAAACCCTTGTAACGCTGGATGTCCTCGTTGTAGCCGATGTGCTTTTTATCAAGCTCGGCGAGTTTGCCTGCCAACTCATCATCGGAATACGTGTAGATGTACTCGCCCTTATGCGTACCCGTCAACGCGATACGATGCAGCGGCGGCACGGCGGCATACACATGACCGTATTCGATAAGCGGCCGCATGTACCGGTAGAACAGCGTCAGCAGCAGGATGCGGATGTGCGCGCCGTCGACATCGGCATCGGTCATCATGATGATCTTGTTGTATCGGGCCTGTTCGATGTCGAAGCTTGCGCCGGATCCTGCGCCGACCACCTGGATGATGGCTGCGCATTCCTTGTTGGACAGCATCTGCGCGAGCGATGCCTTCTGCACGTTGAGGATTTTGCCTCGAATCGGCAGCAACGCTTGGAAACCGGAATTACGGGCGGCCTTGGCTGTGCCCAATGCGGAATCACCCTCGACGATGAACAGTTCGGCCACATCGTCATTGCCGGGCTGGCAGTCGGACAGTTTCGGCGGCATGGACGCGGATTCAAGCGCGTTCTTACGGCGTGTGACTTCCTTGGTCTTGCGCGCCTGCACGCGGGCATGCATTTCGCCGACGATTTTCTCCAGCACGCGGCCGGACTGTTCCTTGTAACCGCGTTTGGAGCCGGTAATCATCTCACCGAACTGCTTATCGGTCATTCTGGAGACGATCGGCTTGACTTGCGCGGTGCCGAGCACGTCCTTGGTCTGGCCTTGGAACTGCGGTTCGGCGATGCGGACGTGACGACGGCCACCAGACCGGCGAGAATGTCGTCACGTTCCACCTTCATATGGGAATCCTTGAGATTCACCTTGAGTTTGCGCGCGTTGTCCTCGATGGCCTTGCGCACCTGCTTGGTGATGCCTTGGAGGAAGCCGTCCACGTGCATGCCGCCGCCGGGCGTCTCCACCACGTTGACGAAGCTGCGCATGGTGGTGTCGTAGCCGTTGGTCCATCGCATGGCGATATCGACTGCGCAATCACGCGTCACCTTCTGCGCATGCAGTTCACCATCGTCTCCGACCGCCTGCGTTTCTTCAACATACGTGTCCTCGCCGGCGATGCGCCAAATATCGGAGACCGCTTCGCCTTTGGACAGGAAGTCGACGAAATCCTTCACGCCTCCGGTATGGCAGAATTCTTCGACGCGCGCATGCGGATATTTCGGCTGCACGGGTTGGGAAACAGTTTCCTGCGATTGCGTGGCAGCATCGTTTTCTTGCGATTCGGCTGATTCATCAGCTTCGGCTGAATCCTCCTGCAGTATGTCGGCAGAGGTTCCGATATCATCCGTTTCAGCGGACGTGTTCTCTTCCGTCACCTGTTCGATGACATTGTCATCGACTTCCAGCATTTCGTCAATGGACTCGTCGCCGGTTTCGGGAATGTTCTCGTCGATGACGGTGATTTTCAGCCCTGGCACCAGGAAACTGGTCTGCCGTACACGGTCGATGAGCTGGTCATAGCTGAATTCAGCGGTATCGTTGAAAATCTCCGGATCCGCCCAATAGCGGATGCGGGTACCCGTGGTCTTCGGACTGACTTTGCCGATGATCTCAAGTTCGGTGGGACGATTCTTGCGCGTCTTCTTGAATGGCGAATCGGGAGATGGGTGTTCCGGATCAACGTCGGAATACACTCCGGGGTGGCCTGATGGAAAGCCATGTGGTGGGTTTTGCCGTCACGATCCACTTCCACGTCGAGACGGGAGCTCAATGCGTTCACCACGGATGAGCCGACACCATGCAGACCGCCGGAAGCGCCATACGAGGAATTGCCGAATTTGGCGCCGGCATGCAGCTTGGTCAGCACCACTTCCACGCCGGTGAGCTTGGTTTTCGGCTCCACGTCCACCGGAATGCCTCGGCCATTGTCCGCCACTTCAACGGAACCATCGTCATGCAAGGTCACGATGATGTGGTTGCAGGCTCCCGCAAGAGCCTCATCGACGGCATTGTCGATGATCTCCCACAGGCAGTGCATCAGGCCCTGCTGTCGGTCGTGCCGATGTACATGCCCGGACGTTGCGCACCGCATCCAAGCCTTCGAGCACGGTAAGACTCTCAGCACCGTAATTATCCTTAGCCATGTTCCTTTCAATTGTCGCCTTACAAGACATGAAGTCGAGAAACCCTGCGTTCATGCCGGTTTCTCGACTTCATTTACTCGCGTCTGATTACTATCACTGGTCCAGGAAGTCGCGCAGCGTCTGCGAACGGGACGGATGGCGCAGCTTGGACATGGTCTTCGATTCGATTTGGCGGATACGTTCGCGCGTCACGCCATACACACGTCCGATATCATCCAGCGTCTTCGGCTGGCCGTCCTCCAAACCGTAGCGCATCTTGATGACGCCAGCCTCACGCGGAGACAGCGTTTCAAGCACCTGCTTGAACTGCTCCTGCAACAGCGAGAAGGCGACGGCATCGGACGGTGCGATGGCGTCGGTGTCTTCGATCAGATCACCGAACTCGGAATCGCCATCCTCGCCCAGCGGCGTGTGCAGGGAAATCGGCTCACGCCCGTACTTCTGCACTTCCTGCACCTTCTCGACCGGCATGTCGAGCTCACGGGCCAGTTCGTCCGGCGTAGGTTCGCGGCCGAGGTCCTGAAGCATCTGGCGCTGCACGCGGGACAGCTTGTTGATGACTTCCACCATATGCACAGGCACACGAATGGTGCGGGCCTGATCAGCCATGGCACGGGTGATGGCCTGGCGAATCCACCATGTGGCGTACGTGGAGAACTTGAAGCCCTTCTTCCAGTCGAACTTCTCTACGGCACGAATCAGACCAAGATTGCCTTCCTGAATCAAATCGAGGAACAGCATGCCACGGCCCGTATAGCGCTTGGCAAGAGAGACCACGAGTCGAAGGTTGGCTTCCAGCAGATGGTCCTTAGCGCGCTTGCCGTCGTTCGCGGCCCACTTCAGTTCACGCCGGCGCTTGAAATCCATTTTGTCGGATTCCGTGTCCAGCAGATGTTGGGCGTACAGACCGGCCTCGATGCGTTCGGACAGGTCGACTTCCTGTTCGGCGTTCAGCAGGTTCACTCTGCCGATCTGCTTCAGGTAATCCTTGACCGGATCTGCGGTGGCGCCGGCTGCGATCACACGACGCTTCGGATTGCCGGACGGCGTCAGATTGTCGTCGTCATCATCGTCACGCACCACGAAAGCGCCTTTTTCCTTGGGCTCTTCCGGCTTTTTGCGCTTGTCTTCGTCATCGTCTTCCAGTTCGGAATCGTCATCCTCGTCGATATTGTCCTCGTCGAGGTCGTCATCCTCCCCTTCGTCGTCCACGTCATCAAGGTCATCGTCGAAATCATCAAGATCGGCATCCTCGACGGGATCGTCTTCAGGGGCGTCCTGCTCGATCAGGTTCTCTTCTTCTTCCGCTTTCTTGCTTTTCTTGGCGGCGGAGGTCTTCTTCGCGGCGTCTTGCGCGACGTCTTCGTAGCGGTCTTTGAGGACTCGCCCTTCTTGGCAGCAGGCTTGCGCGTGGAGGCCTTTTTCCCGGAGGTGGTCTTTTCGGTCAGATCAGTCTGTTCCGTATTTACCGTCGTTTCCTTGGTGGCCAAACTTATCCTCCTATTGATCCCGCCGGAAGCGTATACCATATGGACCCACTTCTGGCAAGGCAAATCGTCAACTATGTGAGTTAACCATCTTGCAAGGACGATTATTCCCGCGTGTTGAGCTCACCATGCGCAAGTACCGCTTCCTTTCGGCGTGTTGCTCTATGTCTCTTCGGCCCATACCGGTCCGATATGACGATGCGCCGCGGAGCAGATGATCGCCGCGAGCGAACAATTCTCATCCAACGCGAGCGCACGCATCGCGCACAGCATGGCGCGCTCATCGCCCATCCACCACAGCACATAACTGATGATGGCCAATGGCTGCACATGATACCGTTCGGGGACCATCCCGATGATGTCGAACATCATGTTGACGCCGTTGTCGCAACGTTTCGTGTCGGGTTTTCTTGATGCGTCACGGAACGATCCGTTGAGGGATTCCTCCAGATGACGCGTGTTGCCGGGAAGTGTCGGATTGGCCATGAATCCCATGAGAAAGTCACGTGACGAACGTCGTTCATCCACGATGATGGAGACCAGCAGCGCGTCACGCACCGCCATGGTCTGCTGCATGGCGATGGCAAGTGCTCCCGCACCGTTTCTGGACAGTCTGCATTCTGGCGATGAATCGTCATCTCCCGACGATTCATCGGCCAGCTCATCCATCCATTCCGAGAATGGCTCCTGCAGGAAATCGCGTATGCTCTCCGCCATGCCCAGCGATTTGCAATCCTCCACCAATTGGTCTTCAAGCCGTTCCATCTCGGCTTCGCATATCGGCATGGGCTCGTCGATCGTCTTCATGTCTCGTCCTCCTTGGCGTATCGGAGCGGTCGCTTGATGCAGGCCGCTTTGTTGGAACTATGCATCATCCGGCAATGCAATGAGGCGTTTCGGGACCTGTGGTCGGAGAACGTGAAGCTCGGCGTGTCACGAAACGTCCGGCACCGTCTCACCCGCTGCAATCATTATGTTTTCCTCTTGTCGAATGTGTGTGGATAACCTTGACCCATGACTAGCTCTTCCGATTTGGAACAGATTGAAACGCGCACGCTCTCGCTGGTAAGGGATTTTTCGTTCCTGCATGCGGACGATCCGGTGGCGAATTCCTGCAAAGCCGTCGCTGATGCGGTGGCGCAGCAGGCGGTCACGTCAAGTGAGGGCGGCAAACGTCTGCGGGCGTTGCTGACGTTGGATGCGTTCCGTGCGTTCGCGCCGCAGGATGTGGCGGAACGTGATATGGATGCGGTGTTGGATCTGGCATGCGCGATCGAAGTGTTTCAGACCGGCGCGTTGGTGCATGACGACATCATCGACGATTCCGATCTGCGCCGTGGCAAGCCGTCCGCTCATCGTGCGCTTGCCACGGATACCATAGTGATGCCATCGGCCATGGTTTGGGCATCATGTTGGGTGATATGCTGGCCACCGCGAGCGTGGATATCGCCAATAAAGCGGCTTGCCGGCTTGGCTCCGGATCTTCCGTGGTGTCGGCCTTCCTGAATATGCACCGTGAAGTGGAAATCGGCCAAGTACTCGATTTGGCCGTGGAACTCAATACGTTAGACGATCCTGAAGAGCTGGCGTCGGCCTCTTTGAATGTCTTCCGTTGGAAGACCGCCAGTTATACCACTATCGCACCTTTGGAATTCGGTATGCTTGCCGCCGGCCTCGCCCCTGCGGACGCGCGCAGGCTCGCACTGGCGATTGGATTGCCGCTTGGTTTGGCGTTCCAGCTCGCGGATGATCTTCTGGACGTCATCGGGTCGAGCCGCAATACCGGCAAACCGGTGGGCGGTGATATCCGTGAAGGCAAACGCACGGTGTTGCTGGCCGATGCGATTGAGCTGCCGGCGATGTCGAACGACGTGAACTCATCGACATGTGGGAAGCCGAATCACGTGACGAGGCACATGTTAGGCGTGCCATCGCATTGTTCGAGTCCACTGGTGCCATCGCACGTTCCAAGGAACGGATCGCCGGTCTGTGGCTCGAGTCGAAGGCCGCCATCGAGACGCTTGAACTATCGCAGGATCGCAAAGACATGCTTACCGAAGCATGCGCACGTTTCGTACCGATTGTGCGGGAACAGGGCTGATGCCGCCGCACTGTGAAAGACCCGTGTTCATCGCATCTTCCGCAAACCATTCCTTGTAGACTACAAGTGAACACATCTTTGTCGCGAAACGTTTTTTGAAGAAGGAATCGTACCGATTAGCCATGAGTGAAGCCCAGCATGCCCCCGAAGGCCAGGTCATCGAAGGCCGGTACCGAGTCGTCAGCAGAATCGCCGATGGCGGCATGGCCACGGTGTATCAAGCCGTTGACGAGCGTCTGGGACGCACCGTCGCCATTAAGATCATGCACACGCAGCTGGCACAGGGCCCACAACGCGACCAGTTCGTGGAACGTTTCCATCGCGAGGCCCGTTCCGCAGCAGCAATAGCCAATCCCCATATCGTGCAGGTGTATGACACCGGTGAGTTCGATGGATTGGATTTTCTTGTCATGGAGTACGTGCATGGCGTGAACCTGCGGTACGAAATGAACCAGCAAGTCACGTTCAGCGTTCGTGAGACGCTACGCATAGTCGGTGAGACGTTGGACGGCTTGGCTTCGGCGCATCGCGCAGGCGTGGTGCACCGCGATATCAAACCGGAGAATATTCTGCTCAATGACCGAGGACATGTGCAGATCACCGATTTCGGCCTGGCCAAGGCGGTGTCGCAGGCCACGCTGTCCTCCACCGGCATGCTGCTGGGCACGGCCGCCTATCTGGCGCCAGAAATGATTCAGCACAATCAGGCAACGCCGCAGGGAGACCTGTATTCCGTAGGCATCATGGCTTGGGAGATGCTGGCCGGCAAGGTGCCGTTCACCGCGGACAATCCGGTGACGCTGGTGTTCAAGCACGTGCATGAGGATGTGCCGGATATCACGACCGCTTGTCCGGGCATCAATGCAGGCGTGGCCGCATTCCTCGCCCGTCTTACGGCGCGCGCGGTCGAGGACCGTCCCCAGGATGCGTCCGTGGCATTCGACGAATTGCAGCAGTTGCAATCGAACCTTCACCATCGACGACTGGCAATACCGTCTGTCAGCCGTTTCCCCGGCCGCAAACGATGCCGCCGACACCATGCCCGGCGATGCAACCCGGCAGATGCCGCTACCGCCCGCTCCCCCAGCACCGCCTGTGC
>ENA-OQDF01000210-OQDF01000210.1-human-gut-metagenome-genome-assembly--contig:-NODE-210-length-22934-cov-2.394309_pt1 | contig 22934 bp, 26 predicted proteins | sample MGYA00242769_ERZ504597 | MGnify/ENA primary metagenome ERZ504597 (study PRJEB26092, sample SAMD00036305) | human gut metagenome | host: Homo sapiens | study: EMG produced TPA metagenomics assembly of...
CAACAAAACCGGCAACACAACGAACGTCATATCATGAAGGAGGCAAACAACTATGGCAATCGGGCAACGTATCAAATATTTTCGTAACCGCATCGGCATGACACAAAAGCAACTGGGAGAAAAACTGGGATTTAAGGGAAAAGCCTCAGATGTCCGCATGGCTCAGTATGAATCTGAAGCCAGAGTTCCTAAGATTGATCTTGTAAAACAATGTCTCAGATCTTTGATGTCAATACTCATGCTTTAACAGTTCCAGATATTGATACTCACATAGGTCTGATGCATACACTATTTGCACTGGAAGATATGTATGGTCTGAAGGTAAAAAATGTAGATGGACAACCTCATCTCTGCCTTGACTCTTCCATATCTGCTCCCGGCTCATCTGTCGATGAAATGTTTCGTGCATGGATGGAACAATCTGACAAACTGGAAAACGATGAAATCAGCAAGGAAGAATATGATGAATGGAGATATAAGTACCCGGAACTGGATACTTACCAGAAACGTGCCAAGGTACCATCTCAGGAGCTGAGTGATTACCTCGTAAAAGAATTGACTAAAAAAGAAAAATAAAAGAAGAGACTAGAAAAACCTTACCGATATTCAGTTTTTTTACTTCTGAAAATCAGTAAGGTTTCTTTATATACGTTATGAAATAAAATTTATATCTTTTGAATAATCACAAAATGTTGCCATTTTGTTGCCGGTCACTAAGCAAATTTGTTTGCAACCAGCATAAATACTGGCATCTTATGATTGTGTGGATTATTCAAACTCAATCGTTCCCGGTGGCTTACTCGTCAGATCATAGAATACTCTGTTTACTCCACGCACTTCATTGATAATTCTGCTCATCACCTTATTCAGAACTTCATACGGGATCTCTGCCGCCTCTGCAGTCATGAAATCAACTGTATTCACTGCTCTCAGTGCAACGGCATAATCATAAGTTCTCTCATCACCCATAACACCAACACTTCTCATGTTCGTCAGTGCTGCGAAGTACTGACCGATCGTGCGGTCAAGTCCTGCATTGGCAATCTCCTCACGGTAGATAGCATCTGCATCCTGAACGATACGAACCTTATCGGCTGTTACTTCACCAATGATGCGGATTCAAGTCCCGGTCCTGGGAATGGTTGACGGAATACCAACTTCTCCGGCAGTCCAAGTTCCAATCCTGCTTTGCGAACCTCGTCTTTGAAGAGGTCACGAAGCGGCTCGATGATTTCTTTGAAATCTACATAATCCGGAAGTCCTCCTACGTTGTGGTGGGACTTGATCACTGCTGATTCTCCACCGAGACCACTTTCTACAACATCCGGATAAATTGTTCCCTGTGCAAGGAAATCAACTGCACCAATCTTCTTTGCTTCTTCTTCAAAAATACGGATAAATTCTTCACCAATGATCTTACGCTTTGCTTCCGGCTCTGTAACGCCTGCAAGTTTATTATAATATCTCTCCTGTGCGTTCACACGGATAAAGTTCAGATCGAACTGTCCTTTCGGTCCGAATACAGCCTCTACCTCATCTCCCTCATCTTTGCGAAGAAGACCGTGATCTACGAATACGCAGGTAAGCTGCTTTCCGATCGCTCTGGAAAGTAATCCTGCTGCCACTGAAGAATCAACTCCGCCTGATAATGCAAGCAGTACTCTGCCGTCTCCGACTTTTTCACGGATCTCTTTAATTGTATTCTCCACAAATGCATCCATTTTCCAGTCACCAACACATTCACAGACATTTTTTACAAAATTATTGATCATCTTTGTTCCTTCAGCAGTATGGAGTACCTCTGGATGGAACTGGATTGCATACAGCTTTTCTGCTTCATTTTCGGCTGCTGCCACAGGACAGTCTGCTGTATGTGCAGAAATCTCAAATCCCGGTGCAATTTTTGAAATATAATCGAAATGACTCATCCAGCAGATTGTCTTTTCAGATACTCCCTCAAAAACTTTGGATTCCCTCTTATCAATAATAACTTCTGTCTTTCCGTATTCTCTGACATCTGCTCTCTCAACTTTTCCGCCAAGAACATGAGACATCAACTGTGCTCCATAACATAACCCAAGAACCGGAATACCAAGCTTGAACAGCTCATCTGTATAAGTCGGTGAATCCGGCTCATAGCAACTGTTCGGTCCCCCTGTCAGAATGATTCCCTTAGGATTCATTGCTTTAATCTTCTCAATATCCGTCTTGTAAGAATAAATTTCACAATATACATTACATTCTCTGACACGGCGTGCAACTAACTGGTTATACTGGCCACCGAAATCAAGAACGATCACTAACTCTTTCTTCAAGGCTCTCCTCCTGTAAAATATGATCTTATAAGATCTTCTTTTTGTTCCGTACCCTTAATTATAGTAGAGCTTTCCCGCTTTTACAAGCATTATTTCAGTCCTTCCAAACTGTTGTCCTTCCAAACTGTACATATTTCAATCCTCCAAACTGTCATAAATTGAGCTGGCTGACACCTACGGCTCACCATTGCCCACAACACATCACTTAACAGTTCAGTGTTCTTCCTCCGGCAAATTATATCTCATGTGAACCCGACTGCAGCTTACCAGGTTTTTGCAACAAAGAAACTACGATACTCCGCACCATCTATCTCTACTGTTTCCCAGATGCAGCTTACCGGGTTTTGCAAAAAGAAGCTACGATATCCCGCACCGGCTATCTCTACTGTTTTCCGGATGCAGTTCACTGGGTTTTGCAACAAAAAGAAGCCGCCCTGCATTACCAGAACCGCTTCCTCTTTTCAATCCTATTTTTCTCTATAATCAAGCTGCATATTTTTCAAGTTCTTTCTGTAATTCTTCACAATGATCCGAATACATCTGAAGTTCAATCACGTTATTAAGTCCAAGGTGCATAATGCCAAGCAATGATTTTGCATCTACACTGCACGACCTTTTTCTAGATCCATATCAAAATCATATCTTGAAACAGTATTAACAAAAGCTACGATTTCTTCAGGATTTTTAAATGTAATCTGCATCTTACTCATTCTTCTCACCTCTTTATTCCCTGACTATACAATATATGAAACCCTTTTCATATAAGTTAGTTGGTATCATACCATACATTTCTATCTTGAAAAGGTGGAAATCTTTTAAAAAGGTGGACTATTTTAATCTATTTTACTGCATTTTTTGCGAAATTCTGTTGGAAGCATCCCCACTTCTTCTTTAAATACCCGGCTCATATATTTGGGGTCTGAATACCCTGTTAATTCCGCAATCTGATTTAATTTTAACTTGCTGTTCAGTAACAGATCTTTGATCTTTTCTATTCTGAATTTCCGTACTGTTTCTGTAAAACTGCTCTGTGTCTCTTTCTTAAACTGCGTACTCAGATACTCTTCCGAAACATAAAGCCTGCTGGCTGTCTCTTCCAGGGTAATCCCCTCACTATAATATTTTTTTGCCATCTCGACTGCCTTACGGACCATCGTACTGAATGCTTCATTTCCCTGAAGATCCTCTTTTTCAAAATTAAAATAATTTAATAATTCTTCTATCGCTCTTCGAATCTGCTTCCAGCTCGTTGCCTGACCTATTTCAAGAATCAGAATAAGTACCTGAATTTCTGCTCCAAGCTCCCATTGGATCTTATACATATTTACGATGTTCAGACTGAAACGAATCAGACAATCTTTCAGTGTCTCAGGAAAACAAAACTGCCCCTCCAGCATTTCACATAATTCTTCAAAGCACTTTTCCAGCTCTTTTTTTCTTCCCGCCAACGTACAATCTCTTGCCCGTAATTCAAGTTCTGCAGGATATTTCAATGGAAGAAGCTCCAGTTCCCGTCCCGCTATTCCCTTCTCACTGATCAGCACACCTCTTCCAAGCGTCAGATTCCACTGCCGCAATAACGGTATTTTTGTCCGATATTGCCAAAGATCCATCATATGATCGATTCTTTTCCACACGCAGACTACATCCCCATTGAGATTACTGCATAACATAGGGACAATATTTTCCTGGAAGTATTGCTCTGCCATTTCAAATTCCGCTGTCTGATATACAATCACAAATATTTCCTGCCATACTTCCAATGGAAGAATGCAGACTCTGAATTTATTTTCTTTTTGCAGACTTCTTTTCAGCAAATGAACTGCTTCTGCTTTATTTTTTTCAAAATCTTCCCCCAACCACAAAATAAACATCCCAACAAGACGTCTTCCACCGTAAATCCATAATTTCTGACTGTAATCTCATTTAATTTATTCTCCGGCTGATACTGCCGTTCATACACCCGATCAGGAGATTCTCCACTGTAAAAGATGCATTCAGCCAATACTCATTTCTCATTTTTCGCAGATCTGCATCAATGCCCTTTTAACTCAAGCGGACGGATAGGTTTCATGATATACCCGTCCACGCTCAATTCAATCGCCCTGCTTTGCATATTGAAAATTTTCCGTTCCACTCAAAACTACCACTTTAAAATCAAATGCTTCTGCACGAAGTTTCTTCAACATCGACATTCCATTCATTCGTGGTAATTCTATATCCATAATCACCAGATTCGGACGCAATGCACTGATCAGCTCATAGCCCGACTGTCCATTCACGCTGTCCCTACCAGTCATAACCGGAATCAACTTTTGCAGGATTGACTGTATCTGCTGCAGTATTTTTTCGTCTTTTTCAATAATTACAGCCCGCACTTATCTGCCCCTTTCAAGAATCTTACTGCCTGCTTTCGTTTATCTTATCGTCTATTTCATGGTTGCATCATTCTTTGCATTATAACATATCTTCCTGTTATCAGAAAAGAAAAAGCAAAAGAACTTTGAATCCCTATCTGCTCCTTTGAGATTCTGTCCTTCTGCTCTCTCTAAACTAAATTCTATTTTTCTCTCATTTATCTGCTCTCATTTACATATGTTGCAAATGTTGATGGAGATATTTTTCTCTTGTTGCCATCCCACCTCTGATATGTCGTTCTGATTTATTCATGTCCAACACTTTTCGTGCCTCCTGTGCCAGAGAGGGATTGATTTGAAGAAGCCGCTCGGTGACGTCTTTATGTACCGTACTCTTACTTATCCTGAATTGTTTCGCAGTCTGTCTCACCGTCGCACTATTTTCTATAATATAGTCTGCGATCTCCACCGCCCGCTCCTCAATATAATCTCTCATGGAAAAGCCCCTGCATCGTTTATTTTTTACAATCTATGCAAGGGTTGAGGATGTATGTCTGAATTATAAAACACTACAAAATCCAATACACTCATTACATCCCGGATACAGACTCATGTAATTGGATGCTTCTTACTCTTTCTGACATAAAGTATAACTACCAATCCAAACGATAAAACATCAGCAACAGGCTGTGCCCAGATTAATCCCATTTCATGGAACATGGTACCGAGGATAAACATCACCGAAATATAAATAATTCCTGTCGGGAAATATTAACGACAAAAGACTCCGTTACAGCTCCACAGGCTTGTAATGCGTTTATCAGTACATAAAATACACCAAATAAGAAACTGGTGCAAAGTAGAATTCGAGAAAAAGAGACTCCATAGTCAAAAGCTGCAACATCTGTCAAAAATGCACTGACAATCTGATTTGTAAACAGATAGCATACACCTGTAAGAACCACGCTTAGCAAAAATGCAAAAATCAAAGAAAATCGCATAACACCTTTATATCTTTTCCAGTTTTTTGCACCAACGCAGTAACCAAGAAGCGGCTGTACTCCCTGTCCCAGACCAATGCAAACCATTCCGGTCATCATGGTTACCTTCATAGCCACACCAACACCTGCTAGTGCCATATCACCATACTTTGCCATCTGCATGTTCATTAGAATACTGGAAACACTCATAAGCAAATTACCCAAAGCCGCTGGAATTCCGATGCTCAAAACACCTGATGCCGCCTTGCCTTTGACAGAAAAGTCTTTGAGATGAATACTCAAGGTAGACTTTCCTTTTACAAAAAACAGTATGTAATAGCTTGCCCCCACAACATTTCCAATCACAGTTGCAATGGCTGCCCACGCAATGTTCCAGCTAAATACAAGAATCAAAATTGGATCAAGGATAATGTTCAGCAGATTACCAATCAGCTGTCCCATCATGGCTTTACCGGATTCACCCTCTGCTCGAACTACATTGGAATAGCAGTTTGAAATCAGCACAAACGGACCGGAAACACTGACAATCACTACATATTTGTTGAAGCTTCCTCAAACTGGCTGTTGTAAAGGGCTGCATAAAATCCCTTCCGTTTCAATAATTCTTCATGATTACCACTTTCTATGACATCTCCATCTTTCATTACCAAAATCAAATCCGCATTTCTAATTGTTGACAATCTATGTGCAATCACAAACGAGGTTCTTCCATTAGTCAATAAATCCATTGCCTTCTGCACTTTCAACTCGGTTCTCGTATCTACAGAACTAGTCGCTTCATCTAAAATCATGAGCGGTGCATCTTCAACCATTGCTCTGGCAATTGTAATCAGCTGCTTTTGTCCGATTGAGAGACTTGCCTTATCATCCAAAACAGTGTCGTATCCTTCTGGTTCTTGATGAATCATATCCAGTAATCCCACTGCTTCACAAATCTCATCCAGTCTTTCATCACTAATATTCTTTTTCCCGTAGCAAATATTCTCACGTATGGTTCCTTCGAACAGCCAGGTATCCTGCAATACCATTCCAAATAGATTATGAATGTTATCTCTGGTTAAATTACCGATATCCATTCCATCAATTGTATTTTTCCACTGTTAATCTCATAGAATCGCATCAATAAATTAACCATCGTAGTTTTTCCTGCTCCTGTAGGTCCTACAATTGCCACCTTCTGTCCAGCTTTAATCTGTGCAGAAAAATCTTTGATGATTGTCTGTTCTTCCTCATATCCAAATCTGACATGAGAAAATGTCACATCTCCCTTCACCGTCTGAAGGAACTCTTTCTTATCACTTCATCCCCTATTTCTTCCTCTGAAAGAAAATCGAACACAACGCTCACAGGCAGCTGCCATACTTGAACGCTAGTAGCCGCCTGTGAAAGATTCTGTAACGGCTGTGTAAAAAGGCGAATATATAACATAAATGCAACAATTACTCCGAAGCTGATACTTCCTTTCGCCGCAAGGATTGCACCAACAATACAGACAACCACGTAAGCCAGATTACCAATGAATATCATCAATGGCATCATAATTCCCGATAAAAACTGTGCTTTCCACGCACTGTTAAACAGTCTTTCGTTACTGTCATGAAATTTTTCTCTTGCATCCGCCACTGCATTATAAATCTTCACAACGGTATGCCCACCATATATTTCTTCAATCTGCCCATCAATAATTCCCAATTCTTCCTGCTGTCCCTTAAAATGCACCTGAGATTTTCCAATTACAAGAAACATGAGAAAAATTCCAAGTAACGTAGCAAGTACACCGCTTGTCGCCATCATCGCATTGGTCGAAAACATCATGATTAGAGAACCCAAAAGAAGAGCCGCAGATGATACAAGTGTCGAAAAACTCTGATTCATCATCTGTCCGATGGTGTCCACATCATTTGTCACACGGCTTAAAACATCTCCTATCGGTACACTGTCAAAATATTTCAGTGGAAGTCTGTTTATTTTGGATTCTATGTCATGACGCATATTCTTTGTAACATTCTGTGTGATTGTCGCCATAATGAAACCCTGAATATAATTCAGTACAAAGCCTAGTACATATAAAACGACCAGTAAAATTGCAATGTCTGTTATTTTGTCTAATGCAATTATTCCACTTAATCCTTCTGTAATCAAATTTGTTATCTCTGAAAATTTTCCAGGTCCAATCAAATTGAAGATTGCACCAATAATAGAAAATATAATAGCAACGCCTAACAATAACTTATATCTTCCAAGATAATCAAAGAAATCACTATATGCTTTCTGTAAATCATTACTTTTATCCATCGCCACCATGCTGCTTACGCCAGGTGCCGCCCCAGGTTTGTTTACTTTTCTCTTTTCAGGCATTTTCAAGTTCCTCCTTTGACAACTGTGATAGGCAATCTCCTTATAAACCTTACAAGATTTCATGAGTTCTTCATGGGTTCCAATTCCCGCTATTTTTCCATGTTCTAAGACAAGTATTTGATCCGCATGTCTGATTGTACCAATTCGCTGTGCAACAATTACTTTGGTCTGTTCTTTTGACTTTTCATTTAATGTTTTTCTCAAAATCTTATCTGTATGATAGTCGAGGGCAGAAAACGAATCATCAAATACTAAAATCTCCGGTTTCTTTGCAATTGCTCTTGCAATTGAAATTCGCTGTTTCTGACCACCAGACACATTCGTTCCCCCCTGCGCAATCGGTGCTTTGTAAGTACCTTCCATTTTTTCAACAAAATCGGCAGCCTGTGCTATTTCAACTGCTTCTTTCACATCGTCAAATGCAAGGTTTTGTTCACATTCTCCATAAGCAACATTTGACTCCACTGTACCGGAAAATAAAATACTTTTTGTGTTACATATCCGATCTTATTGTTCAAATCCTTTTCCTTATACTTTTCACATCAATACCGTCCACTTTAACAACACCCTCAGTACAATCATATAATCTGGGAATTAACTGGATGAGACTGCTCTTCCCACTGCCTGTAGCTCCAATCACGGCAAACGTTTGTCCCTTATTAATGTGAAAACTAATGTCTGATATGACATTTTCACCGCCATCCGGATAACGAAAAGTAACGTGCTCGAATGTAATTTCTCCTTTACGGTTCAGATTCTCTACACCTTCTCCTTCCTCTATGGAACTTTCTTTTTCTAATACTTCCGTAATTCTTTTTGCAGATACCTGTGCACGGGGAAGAAGTATAAAAATCATATTAAGGAGCATAAATGCCATTATTACCTGCATTGCATAATTTGAAAACACAACCATATCCGAAAAGATGGAAAGGCGATCTTCCATATGAGCATTCTGAATCAATATCGCTCCAATCCAATAAACTGCAAGTGTCAGACCGGAATTAATCAATGTCATACCCGGTGACATGATTGCCATCACACGATTTGCAACCAGATTGGTTTCTGTGAGTTCTTCATTTGCTACTGCAAACTTTTCTTCCTGATACTTTTCTGCATTATATGCATGTACAACACGAATCCCTGTTAAATGCTCTCTCACAATACGATTTAATTTATCCGTAATTCCCTGAATCCTTTTAAATCTTGGTACTGCAAAAATAAGCGTTGCTGCCAACATGATTACAAGAACAAAAACAGCTACTGCAGTGGAAGCAGACCACTGCCAATTATTACCAGATATCTTAATCACTGCCCAAACAGCTAAAATCGGTGCCTTAATAATTGCCTGTAAGCCCATTGCTATCAGTGTTTGGATTTGAGTAATATCGTTTGTTGTTCGGTTAATTAAGCTGGCTGTTGAGAACTGGTTTATTTCTACCATTGAAAACGACATCGTTTTATCGAAAACAAGTCCTCTAAGTGTTTTCGATAATCCGGCTGCTACAACTGCCGCATAATATCCAACTATAATCGATGCAATCATGCTTCCTATTGCACAAGCTAACATATAGCCTCCCTGTGCAAGAATATCTGTCATACTGCTTCCCTTCGTTTCAACAAGCGTAGTAATGTTCGACATATAATCTGGCAGTTTTAAATCCAGCCAAACCTGTAGAACAATGAAAATCAATGCGACTCCAATATACACTTTTTGCTTCTTGTCAAAATATCTTAATACTTTAACCATAATTCCTCCTTTTATAATAGCGTGCTATCGTTTTCTTCAAAAAATTAAGTCCTTTTCAGAACTTAATTCTTACATCAAATGTTCATTTACAATCTGTAACAGTCTTTGAAATTCGCTTCTTTCCTGCTTGCTTAGCGGTTCCAAAATCTGACATTCCATATTTTGCCTATGTTTTTCGCCTTGACAAAAATTCTGATATCCCATTTCAGTCATGCACACCGTTTTTGCTCTTGAATCCTCTGCACTCTGCTCCGTGCGGACAAGTCCTTTTTTCTCCAGTCTGGTAATAATTCCTAGCACCGTTGGCTGTTTCACTTCAAAAGCAGCCTCCAATTCCTTTAGATGTACTTTGCCGGATGCCTCTCATATAAATACTTTAAATATCGAACCTGTGATAAAGTTAATCCACTGTTCTTTAGTTCATTATTGGCAGACGTTTCAAGTTTGTCACATATCTGTTTCAATAATATTCCACAGTCCTTTTCTTTCTTCATCTTATCACCTCGGAATAATAATAGCACGCTATCATTTTGTTGTCAAGCTCAATTTTTCAGCACTTCATTTCACTTTTCACTACTGTTATACTTCTTGAATCCGCAAACTATTTGATATCTTTCCAATCAGTTATTCCATTCCTCAATTTCATTCAAAAGGAAATTATAAGTCTCATCAGACACTTCATCATATTCTCCTGCTTTTGCATCCAGCGTAAACTGAACTGCAGGATTCTCGATCATCCGGTCTCCTCTTCTGTTGGCGATCTCTTTTAACATTTTGGACAACTTATCTTTTTAAAAATAAGCTTTCAAATGATGTCGGGGTCACAAGGTCATTCTACCACTAGTGTGCGAGCACACGTGGTGTCAGACCTTTTGACCCTGGTATCTTTCAAATTTGTGTAACAAAAATAAGAACCAGATAAGAGTTCCTCATCTGATTCTTATTATCTCATTTCAGGTGTCCTTTTGTCCGGACACCCTACTTTGCATTTTTAACGCTGCATCTTAGTATCTTTTTCTTTTCAGCACGGTTACAACCGCCCCTGCTGCCAGTATCATCAGTGCAAATGCTCCTGCGATCGGTGCAGTATCTCCGGTCTTGACTGCTCCGTTAGCGGATGTGCCATTTCCTTTGCCCGATCCATTTCCATTACCTGCTGTATTTCCATTATTCTGACCATTGTTGGAATTACCGTTCTGGTTATCCTTTCCATCATCAGACTTGGATTTTACAACCAGGTTGTTGATTGCATCATGAATCGCATCTGCATAAGCATCTACTTCTGCCTGCTTGGACAATGGCTGATTTCTGTCGACCTTGGCGATCGCATCTTTCAGTGTCTTCACAGTTGCATCTGTATAAATACTCAGATCAGCCGGTACTTTTGCAAGTGCTTCATCCACTTTCGTGTAATCTGCCTTGATCATTTTCAGTGCTGCCTGTGCATTTTCAAATCTTGCTTTTGCTGCCTGGAACTCATCTGCTGATACATTTCCTGTACTGCTGTCCAGTGCCATCAGTGCATCGTAAGCTTCCTTATACTCTGTATAAGTCTCTTCTGTGTAATCTCCTGCTTCAGACTTGAACTGAATCTTATCTCTGTAAGCATCCATATCTGTTGCTCTTAATACAAGACCATCGATTGCATTGCGGATAGACTGTACTGCTTCTGCAATCTGTTCTGCTGTACCGGATGTCTTCAATGCATTCATGTTATCCGCATTTACAGTTGCTGCCAGAACTGTATAGGAATCTGTTGTATAATTAGCTGCTTCATATTTTGCTGCATCACTTAATGCTGCATTCAGTTCCACGATGCTGATAAGATTTGCTTTCGCATCCTGCATAGCACGGATATTGGCATCTGCCTTTGTCTCATCATCAATCTGGCTTTCAGCCTGTGCGATAGCTGCTTTCAGGACTGCATAGCTGTCGCTTGTGTAATTTTCCGCATTGACTTTCTTCATCTCATCAATGACTGTCTGTACTGCGGATGTATCTTTCAGTACAAGTGCTCCTTCTGCTGCCCGCAGAGCTGTCTCTGCTTCCTGTACACTTTCTGTTGTTCCATTTGCAAGAACAGCATTTGCTGCATCCAGTGCATCACTGTAATTCTTCCAGCTTGCTGCTGTATACTTCTTTTCATTTCCCTCATGCCGTTCATTGCATTCTGCGATCACGCTCTTCAGACTTCTCACATCAACTAATGCTGTAATACTGTCTGTATAAGCTGCTTTCTTTGCTGCGATCTCTGTCGGATTAACTCTTGTAGTATTATCTGCTTCGATCAGATCACTCAGAGCTTTCTTTGCATCGGTATATGCTTTGGCAGATGCTGTCGTATAATCAGCTGCATTATAATCAGCTCCTGCCTGAAGCTCCAGTTCAGCAAGTTCTCTCTCTACTTTTGAATACTCAAGAGCCGCTTCTTTTTCTTCAATCTGAGTCTTCAGCTTTTCTGCTGTATCCTGGGAAAGATTATCTGTATCTTCCAGTGCTGCCACAATCTTATTGAGTACAGTTTCGTATGCTGTAAATGTCTTGGCTGTATAAACTTCAACCTCTCCGTCTTTCTGGCTCTTCTTCTCTGCAACTGCCCTGCGAAGTGCCTCAAGAACTGTTGCATTTGCTTTTACTTTTGCCTTACTGCATGCAGTCTTCAATGCACCCGCTGCTGTATCAACTGTATCCTGTGTAGCATACTCATTCGTTTTCAGTTCTTCAGCAACTGCTTTCGCTTTATCTACTGCTGCTTTAGAATCTGTTGTCCAGTTTGCTGCATCACTGCTTCCTGCTGCCGCAATCGCCTCATCCAGCTTTGACTTGTTAACTGTAGCTGCTGCCTTACTGCTTGTCTTGATCATTGAAATTTCCGGAATATTTTCACCCCAGGTTACTGTTACATCCAAAATTCTTTTATCTGAAGCTACAGCAAATTCATTGATTGCCTGGCTCAGTTTACCAAGTGTAACTCTCTGGATATTATTTCCATCTTCATTTGCAATTCTTGCAGTTACAACTGCATCAGATGCTGCTCCATTCTGGATCATACGGATCGTTCTCTTTGCCTCCAGATCAGAAATGCGATAAGTAAATGATCCATTTGCTTCTGACGGCTTGTATACCGTACGGTAATCTTCTTCAAATACATTGGAAGGTACTTTTCCTTTTTCTTCGATCACGGTCGATACGATATCTCGATTTGACTCTGTAGAGATATAGGCTCCACCATTGATCTGGATCTCATAGAAATCAACCCATCTGTAACTGTATGTCTTAAGCGGTACAACTCTTAAGTAACGTCCGCTTACATTCAGCCCTGTCTGCTCTGCATACATATTTCCAGGATTCTCACTGTCATGTGTCAGAGCTGCATAATCTTTTGCTGTATCTGTATTGGCTGTATTCTCGAAAGAATTATTTCCTACAGTCAGCACTGTTGTCCAGTTTGCTGCATCAGGATCATTTGCTACTTCAAATTTTGCATAACGCAGGAAATCAAGGCTTGTCTCTTTTACATAGTAACGGATGGACTTGAAGTCGATCGTCTGTCCAAGGTCAAACACGATCTTCTTTCCGCTATCCTGCACACCTGTGATCGTTCCATATGTTGTAAGGTCTCCGTCAAAAACATTATTGACGTTTCCACTTCCACGCATATCACGGCTTGCATCGTTCTGTGCAAAATCACTGGTTACTGTCTTTTCACCAATAAATTCATACGTTACTGTGAAAGCATCCCAGCTTACATCCACTGCTGCATTTGTATCATTATAAAGTCTGATATAACGTGCATCGGCTGCCTGGGACGGATCTGTTACCCCTGTCCACTCTACCCCATTCATAGAAGTCTGTAACTTCAGTGAAGTTCCTGTCGGACTGGTAATTCCTGTCACCGCCTTGATATGTCCAAGATCGATTCCGATATACTTCCGACTCCTACGCTTAAGGATGCTGCATTCAGTGATACAGTTCCTTCTGCTGCTGTTCCAAGGACCTCACAGTTCTCGATATTTGTAAATACGTTATCTTTTGTTCCTGTATTATTTACTCTTTCTGTTACCGTAAATTCTGAGAATCTCGCCCAAGTCTGTCGATATTCCAGATTGCGGATACGGATATACTGTGCAGAAAGTCCGTTTAATTCAATATCCAGTACATCAGTTCCTGAAGTTGTTCCTGTATGGGATTCATATCCCGGAACGGCTGTCCAGCTCGTTCCATTTACAGATGTCTCAACTGCATATTTTACAAACTTATCACCATTGGACGGTGATCCTACTGCGATATGTACACTTTCCAATGTTGCAACCTTTCCAAGATTGTATCCAAGGAAATCATCTACATTTACAGCATCACCAGCACCTGTATTAAACCAGATAAATGTACTGTCATTTCCGTCACGAAGGAGTGATTCTGATCCCTGGTAAACACTCCAGCGATTCGGCTTCATTAATGTATAACTGAGTTCGCTGTCGTCTCCGTCATCTGTATTCTCATCTTTGTTGATCGTGATCTCATTAACCTGCAGCCATGCATCTGCTTCATTGTCTGCTGTTGCGATCAGGCGGATACCCATTGCTTCAAAATCTTCCGGAAGATTTCTTTGCAACACTTACTTCCTGGTTCTGGTTTCTGACACCTGCAAAACTATTGTTCATGCCTTTAAGCTCCAGATCTTTCCAGGTCTTTCCATCGGTTGTGTACTGCAGCTTTGCCTGGTCCATATGATCTTTTCCTGCTCCAAGAAGGAACCGGATATCATTGATCTTGATTGCCTTGCTGTAACTTACTCCGATATAGGTACCTGTTGTAATCTTATTCGGTGTCTTATAAATCGCACTTGTGCTGTCATCTCCGTCAAATAAGTTATCCACAGAGCCTGTCGGTGTGTCTGTACGGCTTGTGATGTATTTACGGATCACTTTGTCCGGATTCAGGGCAAGTTCTGCTTTGCCTGATACATATTCAGCCAGTTTTTTAATAAACGGAACAATATGCTGTACTCCGACTTCTGCGACTTCCTGATAATTTACATACAGGAAATCATGCGTCTTGGACTGTGCGAATGCCGTTTCTCCTTCTGTATTGTATTCCACAACTGCGGATACATCTCCGTTCAGAGAACTCTTTACTCCATTCAGGTATGCAATCGCTGCATCTGTTGTATCTTTCCAACAATCCAGCCAGTAAACAATCTGATTTCTGATTGCCTCATTACCTGATTCTTTATACAATGCTGCTGCATCCTGAAGTGTCTGGAATTCCTGGATCAGATCATCCACATCTGCTTCTGTGACCGTTTCCGTTTCCAGTTTATCTTTAAATGCGTTGAGTTTTTCCTTCAGTTCTACTGACTCCTGAAGCTCAGTTACACGGCTGTCCATATTCTGATTGATCATATGCTTGGACAACTCTCTGAGTGCATCACTTGCTTCTGTCTCTACTGCCGAATTATGATCTACAAATGAAAATGCGTCTTCCCATGTCTGATCTGCATCGGCATCTGTATCCCAGATATTCCATGCATAGGATGCATTTGCAAAAATAGCTACTTTACTTGGCTCTGACTGCTGCATCGGTTCAGCATGATTCCCTGAATCTTAGACGCATCAACACCACCATGAAGGAATGTGCTGTTACCACCCATGATCAGATGCTTATGTGAGTTATCTGAACAAGGCCAGTTGATCCACATGAAAGGACCTCTTCCTACATTATTTGTAAATGTAGTAGTAAAATTATTTGTAACCTCACCCCAGACACGTCCACCGGTCATAACGATCTGTACATTTTCCGGTACACTCTTCAGGGCCTGAAGTTCACTGGAACTTCCATTTCCCATATAATCATACGGAACGAACGGAAGTGTCATCTTCATATCAGGGTATTCCTGCTTCACCTCTGCCAGCCAGGTACTCATATCGTTCAGAAGTCTTACTTCATTTGCTGCTCCCGGATTTACAAAGTCATCCGCAAGAATCGCAATCTGACGTACTCCTGCATCAATTACCTGCTTAAACTTTGCTTTCAATTTTGCAAGATCTTCATTATAGTGTGCATCTGTATCAAAGCGGAAGTTATTTCCACTCGGAAATGGATGCAGGGCATACACAAATCTGCACTTGGAAGCATTTCCAGCTTCTGCAAGTGGTCTGATCTTACTCTCTAACTCTTCATCTGTATAGAGTTCATTCCATTTCGTTCTGTGTTTCGGATCATCCTTTGGTGCATAGAAATAAGCATTTAACTTATAGTATCCCCCCCATGTCATCAGATTCACACGATCCTCTGTAGACCATGGATTTCCATAATATCCTTCAATAAATCCACGGCTTACAACATCTGCATAATCTTCAATCGTAAAATTTCTGATCGACAGGCTCTCTGTCTGTGCAAGTACATGATACAGTGTCGTCAGTCCATAAAAACTTGCATCTGTATCTTTTCCCAATACAGCAATCGTATTGTTGTCACTTTTCAGGAAATAGGAATCGGTATGATCAAATAATGAAGTATCTACAGCATATTCATCTACGATCTGATCATCTACTGTTCCGTCCGATCCGTAAACTCCTACATAAATGTTCGTTGCACCACTCTTTTCTGCATCTGATTCTGTCACATTCAGACCTTTCAGTTCTGCAGTCTCTTCAAGTCGTGCTTTTGTTGCATCGTCAATATCCTCATCATAAATGACATTGACATTCTTTTCAGGATGTAGCTTCCATCCTGATACGTCATTTCCTGAGGATTCGGATAAAGCTTATATGTAACTTCTTCCGCTTCCTCAGCCTTTGCCGGTATTGCAGTCATCGGCAGAACCATTGCCACCGCCAGCACTGCTGCAAGTACCTTTTGGACTCTTCTTCCTTTCATGCTTTTTCCTCCCTTGCAAAATTTAATTTTATTTAACTATCAAATAAAATCACTCAAGTATACAAATCTATTATAACATTACAAGATTTTTTTCCTTGTCATTACTGTTACTATTCTTCCTTATTTTTGTCTAATATGGAACTAAAAATCACCGGATTTTCAGATACTTCTCTTTAAAATCCGGTGGTTTTCTCCATCTTGAAACTATTCTTTTAATATTCAAATACAGCAACGCCATAAGCAGGGAGCGGATATGCAAAAGAATATTTCTGACCGTCGCACTCTTTCTTCACCGGCTTATAGATCTCTTTTCTCTTTTCTCCAGAACCTCCATACTCTTTCTCGTCGCTGTTCAGTACCAGCTTACACTGCCTCTTCGTCGGCACTCCAACCCGGTAATCTTCTCTTGCTACCGGAGTAAAGTTGCACACAAACAAAAGATCCTTTTTCTTTCCCTTTGAATGTCTGACAAAACTGAAGATACTTCTGAAAATATCATCTTTATTGATCCATTCAAATCCGGCCGGATCATTATCCAGCTCATACAGTGCAGGATTCTTCTTATATAAATGCAGAAGATCTCTGTACCAGTTCTGGATCTGCTGATGTGGTTCTTCTGAAAGAAGGAACCAGTCCAGTTCTCTCTCCTCGCTCCACTCACGCAGTTGTGCAAACTCCTGTCCCATAAAAAGAAGCTTCTTTCCCGGATGTCCTGTCATAAATGCATATGCTGCCTTGAGATTAGCATATTTGTCAAAGCCTTCTCCCGGCATCTTATTCAGCATGGAGCATTTCAAATGAACGACTTCATCATGCGAAAGAACAAGGATATAGTTCTCCGAATATGCATACTCCATGGAAAATGTCATCATATGATGTGCATTTTTCCTGAAATACGGATCCAACTTCATATACTCTGTAAAATCATGCATCCATCCCATATTCCACTTCAGGCTGAATCCCAGTCCGTCATCCTCCGGGTTTCCTGTAACCTTTGGCCATGCAGTGGATTCTTCTGCGATCATCATCGTCCCCGGATTTCTTCCAAGTACAACAGAATTAAGATGCTTGAAAAACTCAATCGCCTCAAGATTCTGATTGCCACCATACTTGTTTGGGACCCACTGTCCGTCCTGCTTTCCATAATCAAGATAAAGCATGGATGCCACTGCATCGACACGCAGTCCGTCCACATGGAAATGCTCGATCCAGAACAATGCATTTGCAATCAGGAAATTCCGTACCTGCGGCTTTTCATAATCAAAGATCTTCGTTCCCCAGTCAGGATGCTCTCCCTTTCTCGGATCTGCATACTCAAAAGTCGGTGTTCCGTCAAAATCAGCCAGTCCGTGAGCATCCTTCGGGAAATGTGCCGGAACCCAGTCAAGAATCACACCAATCCCATTCCGGTGCAGATAATTGATCATATAAGCGAAATCTTCCGGTGTTCCATATCTGGAAGTCGGTGCAAAATAACCAGTTACCTGATATCCCCATGAGCCATCAAATGGATGCTCCGCGATTCCCATCAGTTCTACATGCGTATACCCCATCTTTTTTACATATTTTGTAATCGCTTCTGCAAATTCACGATAAGTATAAAATCCCTCATCTTCCCTTCCCGGATGCCTCATCCAGGAACCCATATGCACTTCATAGATGGATAACGGATTTTCTTTATTATCCCATTTTTTTCTGCTTTCCATCCAACGGTCATCCGTCCATTTTAAATGAGAAATGTCCGTAATCCTGGAAGCAGTTCCCGGCCGAAGTTCTGCATAATTGGCAAATGGATCTGCCTTATAGATCAGCTCTCCGCTCTGTGTCTCAATACAGTATTTGTACATCTGTCCGTCTTTCGCTTCCGGTACAAAAACTGTATAGATTCCTAATGGCTCCTGCCGCTCCATCCTGTCCGCTGCAGCATCCCATCCATTAAACTCTCCGATCACTGAAACACTCTTTGCATGTGGAGCCCATACTGCGAAATAAACACCCTTTTTGCCTGCTGTCACTTCATGTGCACCAAGCTTCTTATAAATCTCATAATGATTCCCCTGCCCGAAAAGGTAGTGATCCAGTTCTCCTATCTCATAAGGCTGCAGTTTTTTCACTGCCTTCTTTCTTTGTAACCATAAATCCACCTCACTGCTCGAATTCTTTCATTGCTTGGGATTTTGCTCCCAACATCATAGCATCATTATACTTGATGTACCTGAAAAAAGAAAGAGAAAACATATTTTTGCACAAAAATAGACAGCCTTTCCCAAGACTGTCTATTAATTCTGACTAAATTTTGTCGTTAAATGTTGAAATCTCGTTCGGAAAGAATAATTCTGTCCGACGAATCTGTATTTCTTCCGAATACTCTCTTCACCAGCTTCTTGGCTGAAGCTTTCTGTGAATGTGCGATTGCCTTATCCATTACTTCTTTTACTTCCGCAACAGTTACTGAATGATCTTCTCTCTGAAGAGAATCAATGCAACTGTAAAGAGCAAGAATACCCATTTCATCAATCTTGTAACCATTCTCCTGGGCATAAGTCTGACCAAATGTTACAAGCTCATCATTAATGAAGATCGGCACTTCCAGACGGGAAGTAAACTTTCTCCTGAACTCACGGTTGGAGGAAAGCAGACGATCTAACGGCTTTCTCTGTTCCTCAAGCACGATCAGAAGTTCTCCTGTATCACGCTCCATTGCCCTGTTCAGCTTGGCGACTGTCTTTTCATTCATCTTTCCTGCTTTTTCAATGATCAAAGCACCACCGTATAATTTATCGAAAATATCTCCGATCTTTTTCTTATTCAGGGACTCTCCTGTCACGATTGCTACCTTACCCTGACGGATCTCTCTCTGCTTCTGGATTGCTTTAACTACATCTACTGCAAGAACAGTCTTGCCATTTCCTTTATCTCCAATAATCAGGAGATTTCCTGTCTTCGACGTTCCCTTCCGGTTTGTACAGTTCTTATCCTGCTCCAGAACATCTACTAACTGTTCGCTCATGCCACGCACAGGAACAAAATAAGAGAATAATTTCTTCTGTTCTTCTGTCAGGCCGGCTCTTGTACCGATTCCGCTCTGAGTTTCCAGATCATATCTTCATGTACTACAAATCCTGTATCCATGGATAATGCATCTGAAATTTCATCCAGTGGCAACGGAGAAGTCTTACCTGTAGCGATCAGCTTTGCAGTTTCCTTTCTGCTCAACGGTGTCGTAGCCGACATGATATCAATTCCATCATCTTCGTCCGGAATCTCCCGATCATCCGGCTCTTCACTGTGCTTCGGATCTACCTTGAATTCATCTTCAAAATCAGGTGCATCTTCCTCGTCCGGTTCTTCGTCCGGTTCTTCTTCGTCTTCATAGTAGAATTCCTCATCATCTGCTAACTCATCATCATCCGATTCTTCATAATAAGCTTCATCGTCATCTTCATATTCGTCATCATAGATTTCATCTTCATACTCATCTTCATCATAGGATGTATATTCATCTTCTGAATCGTCGTCTTCGTAAGATTCATACTCATCTTCTTCTGAATCGTCGTCTTCGTAAGATTCATACTCATCTTCTTCTGAATCGTCATCTTCGTAAGATTCATACTCATCCTCTTCTGAATCGTCATCTTCGTAAGATTCATACTCATCTTCTTCTGAATCGTCGTCTTCATAGGACTCGTACTCATCCTCTTCATCCTCTGACTCTAAGAAGTCTTCATCTTCAAATAAATCTTCGTCTTCCTCCGGCAGATCATCTAAACGGAGAGATTCTGTCACTTCTCCCATATTTTCATGCGGTTCTTCCGGTGCTTTTTCTATCTCTTTTCTTCTGGCAAAGACTCCTCTGCCGGAACTGCACCTTCAATTTCATCAATCAGCCGCTGAATATCAGGAGACAGGATTGGAGTATCTTCCGTAACCTCTCTTCCGGCTCTTCTTCGTATATTTCCTCAGCATCCGCCTCAACGACATCTTCTGCTGATTCTTCAATCGGCTCTTCCTCGGCATCTTCTAATATATCTTCTGCTTCGTCTTCGTCCGGTTCTTCCTCGTACGTTTCTTCTACCGACTCATCATATACTTCTTCCTCGGCATCCTCAAGCAACGCCTCTGCTTCTTCCGAATCCCAGTCAGATAAAATCTCTTCAAAACTCAGCTCCTCTGCATCCGCTTCTTCAAAGGATTCTGTATCATCTTCCCAATCCTCAGCAGGTGAATCCTCCAGGAAGTCTTCCGCTTCTTCCATATCGAAGATCTCTTCTTCCGGTTCAGCCGGTTCTGCATCAGCAATTTTTTGCAGTTCTTCTTCTATTGTCCCTGTCTGTGTTTCTTCAATCGGCTCTGCCTCTTCGACTTCTTCCGCCTCTTCTTCAACCGGTTCTGCCTCTTCGACTTCTTCCGCCTCTTCTTCAACCGGCTCTGCCTCTTCAACTTCTTCCGGCAGCTCTTCTGCCACCAGATCTTCAAGATCCAGCTCTTCTGCGTCATCTTCCGTAATATCTGTTGTGATTTCTACAGGGATCCGCTCTGTCTTATCTGCCGCTTCTTCTGATACTTCTCCAGGAATAAGTTCCTTCATTCCGATTGGCACATCACCTGTATGCTTTTCCTGTGAAATCTGATTTACCATATCAAGATCCACGACCGACTCAATATCACCGATCGCACTCTCAAGATCAGAAATATCCGGCTCTTCATCCTCTGCCGCAGATACTTCCGGCTTGCGATGCAGTAACTGCTCCAACGCCTCATCCAGCCGCATTGTATCACCGATCTTTTTCTTTTCCGGCTTACGGACTGGTTTCTCTGAACTTTCTTCTTTTCCTGTATCCTGCTGTCCAATACTCTCAGGAATATCCTCAACCGGCTCTTCTGAAACAGCCTCTGAATGCTCCGTTGCTGCTTCATCCAAATGATCTTCCGGCTCTTCATTTTCTGCAACATACGTCTCAAGATCCGGAATCTCTTCCGTCTCACCGCCATTTTTTTCAAATCTGCGATTATACTTTTCCTGCTGCGAAGGTGTCAGTGGCTTATACTGCATCTTCAATTCCATTGCTTTATATACATATTTGCCTTCACTGAACCACAGGATCAGATCATCACATTCTTCCAGACATTCTGCCGTCATACCTGCTTCCTGATAAAGCTTTGCAAGTTCAAACGCCCATTCTTCAATATATTCTGCCTTCTTAAACTCTTCCAGTGCTTCAATCTGCTGCTCTAACGGAGCCCGCTGTGCCCGTAAGATCTGGTATCTCAGAATATGTCTGTTCGGATCTTTTGGTGCTAACTGCACAAACTCATCATAAAAATCTATTGCTTCATCTACATTCCCCGTCTTCAGTGCAAGAGAACTCAGACGATACAATACCTTCCGGCTTCCTTCTGCCCGATGATAAGCAATCTGCAAAATATCATAGCTTTTCTGATATTCACCGGTCTTTTCATAAATATCACTTACATTCGCAAGCATCATGGCATTGCGAACCCTTCTCCAGTCAATGGAGTCAGCAATCTCCTTTGCTTCCCCGTATTCTTCATTTTGCATAAGCTCTATCATTCGCTCTGACAGTTGCTTATATTCATATTTGTCCACCGCATTCACCTCATTATATTAATGTTTATTCGGTAACTCAAGATCTCTTCATGTCAATTTAACATAAGGCGATACTCTTTCATTAGTGTACCATACCATCTTCCCAATGTCAAAAATGCACCTCCAACTACCCTTGAAGATGCATTTTTTATAATATTTAATTTTCTCATTATTTTTATTTTATATTCTGGATCGAAGGTAAATCCTGATACGATTCCTGTAAGACCATTTTTCTTTTACAGCTACTGTTCCATGTTCCTTTACACATCGTTCAGTTCTGTATGTGGTAACTTTATTCAATATATCTGCAACTGCTTTATCTTTTTATTATGAATCTGGTCTTGTATTCTCTCCGTTCCATTTATTTTCATTCTTAATTTTTACCAGATCTGCGAATTAACTTTTGCTCAGGTCTCTTTCTTCACAGGAACCTGCAATCGCCGTACCACTGACATATTGATGAAATTCTGAAACTATACTGTCCATTGGTCCAACCTCCTGTTATCCGTTATTTTTAATCTAATCAGGCATCCGCTTCTTGTACCTTCTTAGTTAAATATCTTTTTTGATGGTTTTATCTTAACACCCGGGCTTCTATTTGTCAATATATTTATCCGTTTTTTCGTATTTTTTATTATTTTTGTTTTATATATAATTGTTTGAATTTTC
>ENA-OQDF01000211-OQDF01000211.1-human-gut-metagenome-genome-assembly--contig:-NODE-211-length-22778-cov-1.672509_pt1 | contig 22778 bp, 35 predicted proteins | sample MGYA00242769_ERZ504597 | MGnify/ENA primary metagenome ERZ504597 (study PRJEB26092, sample SAMD00036305) | human gut metagenome | host: Homo sapiens | study: EMG produced TPA metagenomics assembly of...
CAAGAGGAGAGGCTTATGAGGGGCTGAAAGAGTTCCGTACCCCGATTTTTTTATGGAAAAAGTGAAGTGATCTGCCGTGAAAGTGGGATTGCGATCCTTTTCATAGGACATATGTCAGAACTGGGAGAGTCTGTATGGAAGGCAATGAAAGAAGCAGGATATCGGTGCAGCCTGATCAATGCAAGATTTGCAAAGCCGCTGGATACAGAGATGATCCGTGATCTTTGCAGGGATCATCAACTGATCGTGACGATTGAGGAAAATGTGCTGGCGGGTGGTTTCGGTGAGCAGGTTGTCCAGTACGTGATGCAGAGTGGTGAGAAGACCCGGGTACGGACGATCGGAATTTCCGATGATTATGTGGAGCATGGAAATGTAGAAGTCCTGCGAAAAGAAGTGGGACTGGATCAGGAGACCATTGTGGCACAGATAAAAGAAGATTATCTGATGATAAAGGAAGATTAAAAATGAAAGAACGTTTAGATGTATTACTTGTAAAAAGGAATCTTGCAGAGTCCAGGGAAAAGGCAAAAGCGATCATTATGTCTGGAAATGTATTCGTAGAAGATCAGAGAGAGGACAAGGCAGGAACCACTTTCCCGGAAGATGTAAAGATTGAAGTGAGAGGGCATGTCATGCCGTATGTCAGCAGAGGCGGTCTGAAGCTGGAGAAAGCAATTAAAAATTTTGATGTCAGTGTAGAAGGAAAAGTCTGTACGGATGTGGGATCTTCTACTGGCGGTTTTACGGACTGTATGCTGCAGAACGGAGCTGTAAAGGTGTTTGCAATCGATGTCGGACGGGGGCAGTTGGACTGGAAACTGCGTCAGGATCCAAGGGTAGTCTGCATGGAAAAGACCAATATCCGCTATGTGACACCGGAAGATATCGGAGAACCGGTGGACTTTTCCTCCATTGATGTCTCCTTCATTTCTCTGACAAAAGTGTTAGGGCCGATCCGGGATTATCTGACAGAAGACGGAGAAATCGTAGCTCTGATTAAACCACAGTTTGAAGCAGGGCGTGAAAAGGTCGGGAAAAAAGGAGTCGTGAGAGAAAAAAGCACGCACCATGAAGTAATCGAAAAAGTGACTTCCTATGCAGCGTCTATCGGATTTGATATTCTTGAGATTGAATTTTCACCGATCAAAGGACCGGAGGGAAATATTGAATATCTAGTGCATCTGAAGAAGACGCAGGAACTTCCGGGAAAGATCCTGGCACAGAATCTTGAGACGGTCGTGGACAGTGCATTCGATACGTTGGCAAAATAAGTGGGGATAAAGCATGGATTCATTTTATATCATAACGAATATATTAAAAGATAAAGACTATGCGGTTACGGATAAAATCTGCAATTATATTGAGCAGAAAGGAAAGAAATGGACACTTGCAAAAAGGATGAAGAGGGTCATATCCTTCCGGGAACAGTGCCGTCCGACGTGGAATGTGGACTGGTACTCGGAGGCGACGGAACGCTGATCCGTGCAATCCGGGATCTGGAAGGTGAGGAACTCCCTTTGCTTGGGATCAACCTCGGGACACTGGGATATCTTGCAGAAGTAGAATTGAAGGATTATCAGTATGCCATCGACAGACTGTGCGGAGAAGAACACGCAGCGATCGAACTGCGGATGATGCTGGAAGGTGTGGCGGGAGATGAAAAAAGAGATCTTGCGGTGAATGATATTGTGCTGACGAGGGAAGGAAATATCAGGATCGTACAGTTTAATGTCTATGTCAATGGAACGCTTTTGAATACTTATCTTGCAGACGGAGTGATTATTTCGACTCCCACCGGAAGTACCGGATATAATCTTTCAGCGGGAGGTCCTGTTGTAGAACCAACGGCAAGTATTATCGTCATTACTCCGATCTGCTCCCATGCGTTGAATACAAGCAGTGTAGTGCTTTCGGCAGAAGATGTGATCGAGGTAGAGATCTGTCCGGGAAGATACGGCAGACAGGAGGAAGTAGCCTTGTGTTATGACGGTGCAGTCCAGAGAAAGCTGGTATCGGGAGACCGCGTCTGTATCAGGAGAGCGGAGGAGACGGCAAAGCTTATTAAACTGAGCAAAGAAAGCTTCATGAAGACGATGCGTGAAAAAATGAAAGGAAATTAAGAAATGAAAGTAAGCCGACATGCAAAGATTATTGAACTTATCAGCCAATACGACATTGAGACGCAGGAGGAACTGGCAGAATATCTTAATAATGCCGGCTTCAAGGTGACTCAGGCAACAGTATCGAGAGATATCCGGGATCTGAAGCTGACAAAAGTGTCACTCAACGGAGGAAAGCAGAAATACGTGATCCATCGTCAGGATGAAGATGGAATGAGCGAAAAATATATCCGGGTACTAAGAGACGGATATATGTCAATGGATATGGCACAGAATATTCTTGTCATCAAGACGGTATCCGGAATGGCAATGGCAGTTGCAGTTGCGGTGGATGCAATGAAATGGAATGAAGTGGTGGGCTGCATTGCCGGCGATGATACGATTATGTGTGCAATCCGTACAGTAGAAGATACAGTGACAGTCATGGACAAGATCAGAAAGATTGTGTCCAAGAAGGATTAGGTGTTGAATATGTTACAGAATCTGTATGTAAAAAATCTGGCATTGATCGATGAGACGGAAGTGGAGTTTGGTGAGGGACTGAATATACTGACAGGAGAGACAGGAGCAGGAAAGTCTCTCCTGCTGGGTTCAGTCCATCTTGCTCTTGGCGGAAAGTACAGTCCTGATATGCTCAGAAACGGGACAAAGAGCGGACTTGTGGAACTGACTTTTAAGATCGAAGATGAACAGATCAAAAAGCATCTGGAAGAGATGAACCTGTATCCTGAAGACGGGTTTCTGACCCTGAGCAGGCGGCTGATGGAAGGTCGCAGTATCAGCAAGATCAACGGAGAGACTGTGAATACCGGGATATTGAAAGATGTTGCAAGTATGCTGATCGATATCCATGGACAAAGAGATAATCAGACACTGCTCCACAAAAAAATCACCTGACGCTTCTAGATCTGTATGGAAAAGAAAAGATCGTTCCTTTAAAGAAAAAGATGGCTGAAATGTACCGCAGATGGAATGAACTGAAAAAGAGGACTGAAAGCCTGACCATGGATGAGGAAACCAGGAGGAGAGAACTCTCCCTTGCTGAATTTGAAGCACAGGAGATTGAAGAAGCCGGACTGGTTGTGGGAGAAGATGAAGAGCTGGAAGAACTTACCGGAAAATGACAGAGAGCAGGAAAGTGACAGAAGCAGTAGCTGAGACATACCATTATACAGGGGAGGCCGCTTCCGGGAATGCAAGTGATCTCATCAGCCGTGGAATCCGAAGCCTTCAGGAGGCAGCAGATTTGATGAAGAGGGGAGCAGACTGTATGAGCAGCTTACACAGCTTGATGGACTGTTGAATGATTTAACCGGGAGTTATCGGAATATGCAAAAAGTTTTGAATTTTCAGAGGAAGAATTCCGTGAGACAGAAGATCGTCTGAATCTTTTAAATCATTTAAAGGCAAAATATGGAAGATCTATTGAAGCAGTTCTTGCATATTGTGATGAAAAAAAGCAAAGACTACAGGAACTGGCAGATTATGATACATTCATGCAGAACCTGGAACAAGAACAGCAGGATGCTTTTAACGCAATGAAAAAGATGGCGGAAAAGCTGAGTCAGGTTCGGCAGCGTTCGGCTAAAAAGTTCGCAGAGAGATCTGTGGTCAGATGAAAGAACTGTAATTTTCTTGATTCGAGATTTGAGATCCGGATTTCTGAGGCAGAAAAATACAGTTCAAATGGAAAGGATGAGGCAGAATTTTATCTTTCAGTGAATCCGGGAGAACCGTTGAAACCATTGGGAAGTGTGGCATCTGGCGGTGAGATTTCGCGTGTGATGCTGGCGGTGAAGACAGTACTTGCAGATGAAGAAGATACACCGACACTGATCTTTGATGAGATCGACACAGGAATATCCGGCATTACGGCAGGAAAAGTGGAGATCGTCTCCGACTGATCGGAAAGAGCAGACAGGTCATCTGTATTACTCACCTGCCGCAGATCGCAGCTACTGCAGATCACCATTCCTGATCAGAAAAAAGCAGAAGGAACATCAGTGCGGACAGATGTTGAGATGCTGGATGAAGCTGCATCCGTGGAAGAACTGGCAAGACTTCTCGGTGGAGCGAATGTGACGGAGCGTGTCATGGAAAGTGCAAAAGAATTGAAAGAATTGGCAAAGTGTGAAAGATAATCCAGTGTGAAAAGCACGACAGGATCACATACTAAAAGCGGATACAGAAGATGTATCCGTTTTTTGTTGGCGAAAGAGGTGTGATCTTATGTGGGATAAAAAATTAAAAAACCGGACGATAAAAAAGAAACTTTCCAGATGGATGACTGTGGTGTGCAGTTTCCTTCTGGCTGTGGGACTGGGCTTTTCCGTCGGAAGTGCGGCGGCAGAATATTTCCCGGAAAGCAGGGAAACCCAGGCACAGACGAAAGCAGTGCAGACGAAAAAAGTATCTGTGGGAGGTATGCCGGCAGGAATTTATATGGAAACGGACGGAGTACTGATTCTTGATACGCAGCAGATCAAAGGAATCGATGGGAAAATGTACGAACCGGCACAGGGAATGGTGAAAAGCGGAGACTATATCAAAGCAGTCAATCAGAAAGAAATCTGTGGAAAAAAAGAACTGCTGAAAGAACTGGAAAAGCTTTCCGGTGAGAAGGTGGAACTGACAGTAAGGAGAGGGGGAAAACTGGAAAAGATCGCTCTGCAGGCAGTGGAGACCGCGGCCGGTGAATATAAGCTGGGAATCTGGGTGAGGGATAATGTACAGGGTCTTGGAACGGTTACATTTCTGACAGAACAGAATGAGTTCGGAGCTTTGGGACATGGGATTCATGATACGGATACAAATGGACTGATGGAAATTTCCGGAGGAAAGCTTTACAGGACAACGATTCAGAATGTGGTAAAAGGAAGCAGTGGAAATCCGGGAACAATGGAAGGAATGATCGTCTATAACCGCTATAATCTGCTTGGAACGATCGAAAAAAATACCGATGCAGGGATTTATGGCAGACTGGATAAAACCGAGGAGCTTTTTGGAAAAAAAGAACTGGTTGAAACTGCAGCAAAAGAAGAAATCGTGACAGGACCGGCAAAGATGAGGTGTTTTCTGGAAGATGAAGTCAGGGAATTTGACATTGAAGTGATTAAGGTGGATCAGGAAACTGCAGAGATCAATAAAGGAATGATGATCCGGGTGACGGATGAAGAACTGCTTGAAAAAACCGGAGGAATCATTCAGGGGATGAGCGGCAGTCCGATCCTTCAGAACGGAAAACTGATCGGGGCGGTGACGCACGTATTGTCATGGATTCGACAAAAGGTTACGGCATTTTTGCGGAAACAATGCTGGAACAGTTGAAATGACGAGAATCGTCGAGAACGCTGTCGAATTACTGCTACAAAATCTGCTTGATTCTGCAAGGTGCAGGGGAATATAATAAGCGAGTGGCGTTTTCAAAGAAGTTCTCATGACCTGAAGGGGAGAAGAGAATGAATCATTTGAGTGTTGCCATCGCTGACGATAATCAGAGAATCTTAGATCTGCTGGAAAAGGTGATCGGGACGGATCAGGAACTGGATCTGGTCGGAAAGGCGAAAATGGTGAGGAGATGTGTCGGATCATTAAAGAAAAAAATCCTGATGTGGTTCTTCTCGACCTGATTATGCCGAAAATGGACGGACTGACTGTCATGGATCAGATCAATCAGGATAAAAGTGTCAGTAAACGTCCATATTTTATTGTTATTACAGCGGTGGGACAGGAAAAGATTACAGAAGATGCTTTTAATAAAGGTGCAAATTACTATATTATGAAACCGTTTAATAACAGAATGTTGTTGGAACGGATCAAATTCGTAAGAAAAATGACTCACGGAACAGAACGCAGACCGGAGGAACTGGTGACCGGGCAGACTCCGGGAGGAGAAAATCTGGAGAACAGAGTGACCAATATGCTGCATGAGATCGGGATTCCGGCACATATCAAAGGATATCATTATCTGCGGGATGCGATCATGATGGCAGTGGAAGACATGGATGTCCTGAATGCGATCACGAAGATTCTCTATCCTACCGTTGCTAAAAAATATCAGACGACATCAAGCCGGGTCGAACGGGCAATCCGGCATGCTATCGAGGTGGCATGGAGCCGTGGAAAATTAGATACACTGGATGAACTGTTCGGTTATACAGTCAGTACAGGAAAAGGAAAACCTACAAATCAGAATTTATCGCATTGATCGCGGATACGATCCAACTGGAATATAAGCATGGAAAATAGGGGATAAATACTGGAAAATACTTTGCATTACAGAAAAAATGCGGTATAATATTTGTAATTCATCGTCGGAAAATGCGGCGTAAGCGAAAAACGGAGGATAGTAATATGAAAAATATTTTATTTGCTTCTTCAGAATGTGTTCCTTTTATTAAGACCGGAGGCCTTGCAGATGTTGTGGGATCGCTCCCGAAGGATTTTGATAAGGAGAAGTATGATGTACGGGTTGTCATTCCGAAATATATGTGCATGAAGCAGGAATGGAAAGAAAAGCTGGAGTATATTACAAACTTTTACATGGATATTGCCGGACAGAGCCAGTATGTGGGGATTTTCAGACTGGTACACGATGGTGTGACGTTTTACTTTATTGATAATGAGCATTATTTTTCGGGATTTGCACCGTATGATGGCGATCCGAAGTGGAATATCGAGAAGTTTGCATTCTTCTCAAAGGCAGTACTGAGTATCCTTCCGGTGATCGGGTTCCGGCCGGAGCTGATCCACTGTCATGACTGGCAGACCGGTCTGATTCCGGTTTATCTGGACAATTTCAGATACCTTGGAGAGTACTACAGAGGCATCAAGACGGTCATGACGATACATAATCTGAAGTTCCAGGGGGTATGGGATACAAAAGCAGTACAGAAAATTACAGGGCTGCCGGATTATTATTTTGCACCGGATAAACTGGAGGCATATAAGGATGCAACCTTCTGAAAGGTGGTATCGTTTACGCAGATAAAGTGACAACGGTAAGCCGCAGCTATGCAGAAGAGATCAAGACCTCTTTCTATGGTGAGGGACTGGACGGTCTGATGAATGCCAGAGCCAATGACCTGTGGGGAATTGTCAACGGACTGGATTATAATGACTGGAATCCGGATACAGACTACCGTCTTGCAAAGAACTTTAATATTAGCAATTTCAGGCGGAACAAGCCGGCAAATAAGATGGCATTACAGGAAGAACTGGGATTGGATCAGGACAGCCATGTGATGCTGATCGGAATTGTATCCCGTCTGACAGACCAGAAGGGATTTGACCTGATCGATTATATGATGGATGAGATGTGCAGGATGCGGTACAGATCGCAGTGCTTGGTACAGGAGACCCGAAGTATGAGAATATGTTCCGCCACTTTGCATGGAAGTATTCAGGAAAGGTTTCTGCGAATATTTTCTATTCGGATGATCTTTCCCACCGGTTCTATGCAGGATGTGATGCATTTCTGATGCCGTCTTTATTTGAACCATGTGGACTGAGCCAGCTGATGAGTCTGCGTTATGGTACACTGCCGATCGTCAGAGAGACAGGAGGACTGAAAGATACTGTTGAGCCTTATAATGAGTTTGAAAAGACAGGAACAGGTTTCAGTTTCACGAATTATAATGCACATGAGATGTTGAATACAGTCCGTTATGCAGAGCGGATTTACTATGATAAAAGAGAGACTGGAATAAGATCGTAGAACGTGCAATGAGCCAGGACTTCTCATGGCAGAATTCTGCACGACAGTATGAAGAGCTTTACAAGAGCCTGATAGGAGAATAAAAGGAGTTTACAACCAGATGAAGATCATTGACAGATTGAATGAAGACAGAATAAATATATCTTTTGAGGTGTTCCCACCGAAGACGGATGCGGGGTTTGCAAATGTGCAGCGTGCGACGGATGAGATCGCAAAGCTGGATCCATCTTACATCAGTGTGACGTACGGAGCAGGTGGAGGTACAAGTAAGAATACAGCGAAAATCGCATCCCATATCAAGGACGATCTGCACGTACTCAGTCTTGCACATCTGACCTGTGCTTCTTCCACAAAAGAAGAAGTGCGTGAGGTGATCCAGAATTTAAAGGAACTTGGCATAGAGAATATTCTTGCTCTGCGTGGAGACATCCCGGAGGAATGAAGTTCCCGGATGGAGACCGTTTCCATTATGCATATGAGCTGGTGGAGGAGATCCGAAAACAGGGAGATTTCTGTATTGGTGCAGCGTGCTATCCGGAAGGGCATGTGGAGAATGAGCATAAGGAAGATGATATCCGCTTTTTAAAGCAGAAAGTAGACTGCGGTGTTGATTTCCTTACGACGCAGATGTTCTTCGACAATGATATCCATTATAATTTCCTTTACAGGATCAGGGAAGCCGGGATCACAGTCCCGGTTCTCCCGGGAATCATGCCGATCACAAGTGCGGCTCAGATGAAGAGAAGCCAGGAGCTTTCAGGAACTGTATTTCCAAGAAGATTTCTTGCATTGCTTGACCGTTTCGGAAGTTCACCGGAAGCAATGATGCAGGCGGGAATTGCTTATGCAACGGATCAGATCATTGATCTTCTGGCAAATGGAGTAAAGAATATCCATATTTATTCTATGAACAAACCGGAAGTCGCAGCCAAGATCATGAGCAATATTTCTGAGATCATTAAGTGTTAAGAAAGTGAAATACCAGATGAGTGAGATGAACAAAAAGAGACGTGAGGCAATTCGCTATCTGGGGTTCGGACGAAATGCGGCAGACGAAAGGACTTATGAACTGATCGAAGCGTCTTTTGACGATCTGAACAGGGAAGCAAGTCCGAGATTCGTCTACCGCATTTTTGATTTGGATCATAGTGTGGATGGCTTATTGCGGGTCGGGACAATGGAAATACAGAGTAAAAGTCTGCTGAGAAACCTCAAAGGATGCGGACAGGTTGTTCTGTTTGGGGCGACACTGGGAGCCGGGGTGGACAGGCTGATCCGCCGGGTATCTCTTACCGATATGGCAAGGGCGGTTGTACTCCAGGCATGTGCTGCTGCAGAGTTGGAAGAGTATTGTGATGAACAGCAGAAGAAGATCAGCACAGAGCTGGAAAAAGTGGATTGTATCTTCGGCCAAGGTTCAGCCCTGGATATGGGGACTTCCCGATCGAGTTCCAGGAGCCGATCATGAGGATGCTGGATTGTGCAAAGAAGATTGGCCTTACGATGACAGACAGCTATATGATGAGTCCGACGAAGTCTGTGACTGCGATCATAGGGATCAGCACAGAGAAAGAAAGATGCCCGATCTCAGGCTGTGAAGCCTGTGGAAAAAAGGACTGTGCATACCGCAGGTAAGGCAACAAAAGTAAAAGGATATGAAGCAGCCGAAAGGCAAAGCCGGGAACAGATACAAAGAAAAGGCAGGAAGGATAAAGACAGATGTTACGAGAACGGCTGGGAAAAGAGCTATTATATTTTGACGGAGGAATGGGAACGCTGTTACAGGAGCGTGGACTGCAGCGGGAGAACTCCCGGAGACATGGAATCTGCTGCACGCAGAAGAAATCCGTGAGATCCACAGAAAATATATTGAAGCTGGAAGTGACATTGTACTGACGAATACGTTTGGTGCAAACGCATTAAGTTTCATGATGATGCATATTCTCTGGAAGAGATCGTCAATGCTGCAGTCGGCCATGTAAAGGCTGCAGCAGAACAGGCGGGAAATGGACGGAGAATCTATACTGCACTGGATATCGGTCCGACCGGAAAGCTCTTGAAACCAATGGGAGATTTGGATTTTGAGACTGCTTATGAAGCTTATAAAGAAGTGATGATCTATGGAGAAAAAGCGGGAGCTGACCTGATCCATATCGAGACGATGAGCGATACGTATGAACTGAAGGCTGCGGTTCTTGCAGCAAAAGAAAATACGTCGCTTCCTGTTTTTGCGACCACGATCTTTGATGAAAGAGGAAAGCTTCTGACAGGTGCGGATGTGCCATCAGTAGTGGCATTGCTGGAAGGACTGCGGGTGGACGCATTCGGATCAACTGCGGAATGGGACCGGAACAGATGATTCCGATTCTGGAACAGATCACAAAATATTCTTCCCTGCCTGTTATTGTAAAGCCAAATGCAGGACTTCCGAAGCAGAAGAACGGGCAGACTTATTATGATGTTTCACCGGAAGAGTTCGCGGAAGTCATGAAGAAAATTGTGGAAATGGGAGCTGTTGTCATCGGTGGATGCTGCGGAACGACGCCGGATCATATCAAAGCGATGGCAGATGCCTGCCGTATGATCCCGATAAAGCCGGTAGAAAAAAAGAACTTTACCATGGTATCGTCCTATGGACAGAGTGTCTTTCTCGGTACGGGGTCAAAGATCATCGGTGAGCGTATCAATCCGACCGGAAAGAAGCGGTTTAAGCAGGCACTGAAAGAGCATGACCTGGATTATATCTTAAGAGAGGGGATTACCCAGCAGGATAACGGGGCACATATTTTGGATGTGAATGTGGGACTCCCGGATATTGATGAACCGGCGCTGATGAAAGAAGTGGTGCAGGAACTTCAGAGCGTTACAAGTCTTCCGCTTCAGATTGATACCGTTGATGTGGAAGCGATGGAGGGTGCGTTAAGGATTTATAATGGAAAGGCGATGGTCAATTCTGTCAGCGGAAAGCAGGAGTCTATGGACAAAGTATTTCCACTGATCCAGAAATACGGAGGAGTCGTGATCGGACTTGCACTGGATGAGAACGGAATCCCGGCAGATGCGAGGGAAGAGTGCAGGTTGCAAAGAAGATCATTGCAGAAAGCGGCAAGTATGGGATCGAAAAGAAAGATATCGTCATTGACGCACTGGCAATGACCATTAGTTCTGAACCGGAAGGTGCAAAGATCACGCTGGAGACACTGAGAAGGCTCAGGGATGAAGTTGGAGTCTGCACGGTACTGGGAGTATCTAATATTTCATTCGGACTTCCAAGCCGTCCGATCGTCAATTCCATTTTCTATACCATGGCAATGCAGAATGGACTGAGCGTGGGAATCATCAATCCGGGTTCAGAGGATATGATGAAAGCATGGTATGCATTTCATGCCCTGATGGCTCTGGACAGTAACTGTGAGAAATATATTGCAAGGTATGCACAGCAGCCGGGAACGACTCCGGTACAGGCAGCAGGCGGAAAGCATACGATGACATTGCAGAGTGCGATCGAGAGAGGACTGAAAGAAGAAGCCAGTTCGATCACGGCAGAACTGGCAGAGCAGAAAGATGCACTGGATATCATTAATGAAGAACTGATCCCGGCTCTGAACAATGTAGGTGAGGGATTTGAAAAAGGAACTGTATTCCTTCCACAGCTTCTGATGAGTGCAGAGTCTGCAAAGAGTGCATTTGCAGTACTCAAAGAAAGAATGGATCAGAGCGGGGAAGTACAGGAGAAAAAAGGAAAGGTCATCCTTGCGACAGTCAAGGGAGATATCCACGATATCGGAAAGAATATCGTAAAAGTCCTGCTGGAAAATTACAGTTTTGATGTGATCGATCTCGGAAAAGATGTTCCGCCGGAAAAGGTAGTTGAGACGGTTCTTGAGCAGGATGTCCATTTAGTTGGCCTGAGTGCCTGATGACAACGACGGTTGTAAGTATGGAAGAGACAATCCGCCAGTTGCGGGAAAAAGCCCCGGATTGCCTGGTGATGGTAGGAGGAGCTGTGCTGAATCAGGATTATGCTGATATGATCGGAGCAGATTTTTATGGAAAAGATGCCATGCAGTCCGTACATTATGCACAGAAGGTATTCAGTTGAGTTATGCACAGATGGTGTTCAGTCGAGCCACTTTACAAAAGTGGACTGCTATGATATATTTTAAGTTAGGCTTTTTGAGCAAAAGAGGAGGATGATGTATGCAGCCATACGGAGTAAACCAATTAAGGAAAATGTTTTTGGAGTTCTTTGAGAGCAAGGGACATCTTGTGATGAAGAGCTTTTCTTTAGTACCGCATAATGATAAGAGTCTTCTCCTGATCAATTCAGGAATGGCTCCGCTGAAACCATATTTACAGGACAGGAGATCCCTCCGAGAAGAAGAGTGACTACCTGCCAGAAGTGTATCCGTACAGGAGATATTGAAAATGTAGGAAAGACAGCACGCCATGGTACATTTTTTGAGATGCTTGGAAATTTCTCTTTCGGGGATTATTTTAAGAATGAAGCCATCGAGTGGTCATGGGAATTTCTGACAGAAGTAGTAGGACTTGACCCGGACAGACTTTATCCGTCAGTCTATGAAGAGGATGATGAAGCATTTGATATCTGGAATAAGAAGATGGGAATCCCTGCAGAGCGTATTTTCCGTTTCGGTAAGGAAGATAACTTCTGGGAGCATGGTTCAGGCCCGTGTGGTCCATGTTCAGAGATTTATTACGACCGTGGAGAAAAGTATGGATGTGGAAAACCGGGATGTACAGTCGGATGCGAATGTGACCGTTATATGGAAATTTGGAACAACGTATTCAGCCAGTTTAATAATGACGGACATGGAAATTATACCGATCTGATCCAGAAGAATATTGATACAGGTATGGGACTGGAGCGTCTGGCATGTATCGTACAGGATGTAGATTCCATGTTCGATATCGATACAATAAAGGCTCTGCGTGACCATGTATGCCGCCTTTCAGGAAAACAGTACGGAACAGATCACGAGACAGATGTCTCTCTGCGTGTCGTTACAGATCATGTCCGTTCCGTGACATTTATGATCTCAGACGGAATCCTTCCATCCAACAGCGGACGTGGATATGTTCTTCGTCGTCTGTTAAGACGTGCATGCCGTCACGGAAAGCTGCTCGGAATCGAGGGAGCGTTCCTTGTAGAACTTGCTACAACCGTGATCGAAGGATCAAAGGACGGATATCCGGAGCTGGAAGAGAAGAAAGAGTTTATCTTTAATGTGATCGCAAAGGAAGAGGCGAACTTCAATAAGACGATCGATCAGGGACTTGCGATCCTTGCAGATATGGAAGCTGAGATGGAGAAGAAGGGCGAGAGAGTTCTCTCCGGCGAGAATGCATTCCGCTTTATGATACCTATGGATTCCCGATTGATCTGACAAGTGAGATCCTGGAGGAAAAAGGTCTGACTTATGATGAAGAAGGCTTCAAAAAAGCTCAGGAAGAACAGCGTGCCAAGTCAGAGGAACATTCGGAACTCATTCCTATACAGGAAAAGAAGCATCTGTCTATGATGAACTGGATGCAGAGATCGGAACAGAATTTGTAGGATACGATCATCTTACATTTGATTCAAAAGTTTCCGCACTGACTACAGAGGATGAGATCGTGGATGCTCTGTCTGACGGAGAAAAGGGAACGATCATTGTTGAGCAGACCCCGTTCTATGCAACGATGGGTGGACAGGAAGCTGACAAGGGAGTGATCCGGACAGCAGAAGGTGAGTTTGTTGTAGAGGATTGTATCCACCTTGCAGGAACAAAGGTCGGACATATCGGCCATGTGACAATGGTATGATCAAGATCGGTGATACTGTGACATTGGAGGTTAATGCAAAGAACAGGCTCTGACTGAAAGAAACCACAGTGCGACGCATCTGCTTCAGAAGGCACTTCGTACTGTACTTGGAAGTCATGTTGAGCAGGCTGGATCTTTTGTAAATGAAGACAGACTTCGCTTTGACTTTACTCATTTTCCGCAGTGACTCCGGAAGAGTTGAAGAAAGTAGAAGAGATTGTGAATGAGCAGATTCAGAATGCCCTTGAAGTAGTTACAAAGAATCTGCCGATTGAAGAGGCAAGGAAGACCGGTGCTCAGGCTTTGTTTGGCGAGAAGTACGGTGACGTTGTACGTGTGGTAGACATGGGTGGATTTTCAGTTGAATTTTGTGGAGGAACCCATGTAAAAAATACATCTGAGATCATGGCACTTAAGATTATCTCAGAGAGTGGTGTGGCAGCCGGTGTACGCCGTATAGAGGCTCTGACATCAGACGGTCTTATGAAGTATTATGCAGAAATGGAGCATCTCCTGAAAGAAGCTGCCCAGCTTGTAAAGGCTTCCCCTGAGAATCTGGCTGAGAAGATCACACATCTGCAGGCAGAGAATAAAGCTCTGAAGGGAGAAGTGGACAGCTTAAAGAGCAAAATGGCACAGGAAGCAGCAGGCAATGTCCTGGATCGGGTAAAAGAAGTGAAGGGTGTGAAACTTCTTGCTGCTCAGCTTGACGGAGTTGATATGAATGAACTTCGTGAACTGGGAGACCAGTTTAAAGAGAAACTGGGAGAAGGCGTGGTTGTTCTTGCATCCGGAAATGAAGGAAAAGTAAGTCTGATGGCAACCGTAACAGATGATGCCATGAAACAGGGAGCCCATGCAGGTAATCTTGTGAAGGCGATCGCAGGTCTTGTCGGCGGTGGCGGTGGCGGACGTCCGAATATGGCACAGGCCGGTGGTGAAGAACCCGGCAGGTATTGCACAGGCACTTGAGAAAGCAGAAGAAGTCCTCGCAGAGCAGATCCATTAGATCCATTAAGCTGCAAAAGCCTGACTTATAAAAATATACAAAATTCTTAACTTTTTTGAATAAAAAGAGTTGACGGAAGAAAAAATTATGGTATAATAATTAGCAGTGCAATAAATATACCCGAACAGTCGTATGATGCACAATACAAGGCTGGAGGGAGGTTAGGTGTGAGACTATGTCAAATGTAATCGTTAAAGAAAACGAAACGTTAGATAGTGCCTTACGCAGATTCAAAAGAAACTGTGCAAAGGCTGGCATTCAGCAGGAAATTCGTAAGAGAGAGCATTACGAAAAGCCAAGCGTAAGACGTAAAAAGAAATCTGAAGCTGCTAGAAAACGTAAATATAACTAATATGTGCAGATGAGCGGAGTACCGGAATGGTGCTTCGCTTTTTTTATATGTCGGGAAAAATTTCATGATATAAAAAGGTGTTGATATCTTAAAGCTATGCAGGGAAATAAAATGCTGCAGACGGTCAAAACTTTTCCTGATAAAAATTAGAGGAATTATAGAAAAATGAATTTTATCAGTATTGTTTATGCAATTTCATTGGCTTAAAGTGATAAAACTTTAAAATGATGCAATAAATTGTTGACAATCTTTCATTTAGATTTTAAAATAAACAAGTAGACAAAGAAGTCTCAAGCGAACGCGGCAGACAACAGGTCTTCGTGTTATATTTATTTTAGGAGGTAATTGAGAAATGTCATACGTTGATGAAGTGATTGAATTAGTCGTAAAGAAAAACCCGGCTGAGCCGGAATTCCATCAGGCAGTAAAAGAGGTACTGGAATCTCTTCGTGTTGTGATCGAGGCAAATGAAGAAAAATTCCGCAAAGAAGCTCTTCTTGAGAGAGTTGTAGAGCCTGAAAGACAGATCAAATTCCGTGTTCCGTGGGTAGATGATAACGGACAGGTACAGGTTAATACAGGATACCGTGTACAGTTCAACAGTGCGATCGGACCATACAAAGGAGGTCTTCGTCTTCATCCATCCGTAAACCTTGGTATTATCAAATTCCTTGGTTTTGAGCAGATTTTCAAGAACTCTCTTACAGGACTTCCGATCGGCGGAGGTAAAGGTGGATCTGATTTCGATCCTAAGGGAAAATCTGACAGAGAAGTTATGGCATTCTGCCAGAGCTTTATGACAGAGCTCTGTAAATATATTGGTGCTGATACTGATGTTCCTGCAGGAGATATCGGTACAGGTGCAAGAGAGATCGGATATATGTTCGGTCAGTACAAGAGAATCCGTGGACTGTATGAAGGTGTTCTTACAGGAAAAGGTCTTACATACGGTGGATCTCTTGCACGTACAGAAGCAACAGGATATGGTCTTCTGTATCTGACAGAGGAACTTCTGAAACTTAATGGAATCGAGCTTGCAGGTAAGACGGTAGCAGTTTCAGGATCAGGAAATGTTGCAATTTACGCTACAGAAAAAGCACAGCAGCTTGGTGCAAAGTTGTTACTGTAAGTGATTCTACAGGATGGGTATATGATCCAGAAGGAATCGACGTTGCAGCCCTCAAAGAGATCAAGGAAGTAAACCGTGCAAGACTGACAGAGTACAAGAAGTATCGTCCGAACTCAGAGTATCATGAGGGAAGAGGCGTATGGAATGTGAAGGTTGATATCGCTCTTCCATGTGCTACACAGAACGAGCTGCACCTTGAGGATGCACAGGCACTTGTTGCGAACGGATGCATCGCAGTTTGCGAGGGTGCTAACATGCCTACGACTCTGGAAGCTACAGAGTACCTGCAGAAGAATGGTGTGATCTTTGCACCTGGTAAGGCAGCTAACGCTGGTGGAGTTGCTACATCCGCACTTGAGATGTCACAGAACAGTGAGCGTCTGAGCTGGACATTTGAAGAAGTTGACAGCAAGCTGAAAAATATCATGGTTAATATCTGCCATAATATGTCTGATGCAGCTGAGAAATACGGTTTCAAGGGCAACTACGTTGTAGGTGCTAACATTGCCGGATTTGAGAAGGTTGTAGATGCAATGACAGCTCAGGGAATCGTTTAAGATTCAGAGAAAGTGATCAATTCGCCCGGGAAATGCAGGTTTCCCGGGTTTTTCTTTTTGTCAGAATTGTTTCAAACGGAAGTACAACGACGCTCACAGAACCATGATGGTGACAAGTGAGCGACAGGTGAGAGACAGGTGAGCGACACGCCATTTTTCCGTGAGAGACAAAATCGGAATCATAATTTGTTGACCTCTTTGAGCAGTTCATCCATGGTTTTCTGAGTGTATACGCCTTTAGTGATGTCCTGTCCGGTGCGTGATTTGAAATTCTTCTTTTCCTCGTCCGACATCACATGACCCATAATGACATGTTGACACACGATATTCATTCCGGCATTGTCTGCGAGTGCTGCGAATGTATATCGACCATCGTGAGGGGTGTGCTGCAATCCGAGTTTTCTCATGACCGTGTTCCAATTTCCATTTTGATATGATCCGTATGTGTAGTGATTGCCGTATTTGTTATTGATTAAATATTTCCGGTCGGGATTGTATCTGTTCCGGATAAGGGGCAGCACCTTGTCACAAAGAGGAATCAGTCGGTCATATCCGTTCTCAGTCTTGAGACCGCCGACCATGTACTTTTCATCGAGGTGGACATTTTCAGTCAGCACCTCAAGCAACTCAGTCGGTCTCATTCCGGTATAAATGTATATGAGGACAATATCCACATTATTGACGACGTATAGATCTGCCACAGGAGTTCAATCTCCTCGTCAGAAAACGGGAGTGGATGGAGGTAGATGTCTCCGTGTACTCGAATTGCAGAAACTGGGTCAAGTCCTGCTCGACATATTCGTTCATGACTGCATACGCATACACGCCCTTGAGTAATGCTCTCATATTCCCGATGGTGGACTTACTTTGATGATTGTGGGCGTTGAGACATTCCTGCATGTCATTCGCTCGTATGTTGATTATTTTCATCGGATGCAGCGGAGCGAGATGGTTGAAAGCAATCTCATAATTTTTCCATGTACTATCTGATAATTTGTCTTTGAGTGATTTTTTGTATTTCTTCCATTTCCCATATAGTTCGGCGAACGTGGGAACGTCGGAATATTTGATGTGTTCAGCAACGACAGAGCCGTTGTTGTATTCAGTAAGATACTGCAAAGCGGATTCTTGCTTGACAAAATATGCAAGGTATTTCTGCTTGCGTTTAATGACACCGTCGGGTGATTCATCCATATAGGAGATGCGAACCGCCCAAGGCTTGCGACGTTTTCCGGACAGTTTGACAACACTGCCGTATCCATTCGGCATTTTCATGATAAAAACCTCACTTTCTCATAAAAGGGCATAAAGAAAAAACCTATGCAGCAGCACGGTTTATGATAAAATAAGGCTTGCAGGTGCTTTATTTTATGCGTGCTGATTGCAGGTATAGAATAATGTTTCCGAGGGCTGATTCCCATTGCAGTGGGGGTTCCGCTTTTTTATTTGCATTGAGTTGCCGAATTTATCACAGTCGCCTTGCGTCCTATGATAAAGAAAAGGACGGCGAAAATAATAAAAATGATACCGACAGGCAATGTCACGAGACCAAGAAAAAGGAAAACAAAGGCGAGGACAAAAAGAGCACTCGGTTTGTTTTGATTCTCTTTAATTTTTGAGGGTCAAGTGGCTCGACTGGTTCAATGGATTTCGGCTGCTCTTGCACAGCGACAGCAGGAGAAACGACCGGAGCGTGTTCAATAACTGGGATGTCATCCTCAGAATCATATATGTTCAACTGAATACGACAACCAGTTTTCTCATAATCATCGAAATAGTATATCTCAGATATATGAGCGTCAAAGAAACAATCACCGTACATCCTGCGGATGTCTGCTGCAAGTTCTTTCGACAAGTTTCCAATTTGGTCACCGTCAAGAGTGCTGACGGAATATGCAGGTCACCACGAAATTCATAATATTGAACAGTGACAGGGTCACCGTCAGAAACAAAAGAAAGAATCTCTTGCCTATCAGTGCCGTCGGAGTTTTTGAAAGTAATACCGACCACTTTTGCGTCTGTGCTCTTGAGTAATGCCATAAGGCAGCACCTCCATTCTTTATTTTTCATCGTATACACTGAATCTCTACGGAGAGGAGGTGAGAACGATGAAGATTTTGACATGGAATGCGAGAACCGAAAAGGGTCTCACATTGATGGAGTTGGCAAAGAAATCCGGTCTCGGAAAATCTACGCTCAACAACATCGAAAACGGGAAAGTGTCTCCGACACTGTTTCAACTCGAACTGATTGCCATTGCACTGGATGTTAAAATCACCGACCTTTTGAATCCGAATACAAATAATCATACCATAGTATGATTGACGACGGGCAGCAGGTGGATATATTTCCATGATTGTGGAAATCGCCTGCCATATTTCCATGATTGTGGAAATCCGTGGTATAATCGGAATCGAAAGGGGTGGTTGCTATCAAGTACAGAGACATCATCATCGAGATGGTCGGAAAGATACGAAGTGAAAAAACCCTCAAGAGGATATACAAATTCGTTTCGTACCTTTACACCCACGAGACTGGCAGTTGAAAGACTGTCAGTCTTTTTCTATATCTGAATATATATTCATGATTCGAGCAAGTGCCTCGATGTCCTCGTCGGATGCCGTGAGCAATGCCTTGAATATATTCTTGCGAGCGTCGTTTTCACCTGCATGATGCGGTCAATCTTTTCCATGAAATCATCGTCACTCTCCATGAACATCTCGCCGTTTCCGGTGGTCAGCCACATATAGTCAACTGAATATTCCCGACAGATAGATTTTGTCATCTGCTCGGTGAGATTGCGATTTCCTTTTTCAATATTAGAAATGGCAGTTTTTCCAACGCCAAGAGCTCGCCAAACTTTTCCAATGTAAGACCGAGAGCCTTGCGAATTTCTTTTACACGTTCGCCTTGTGTCATGTTATCACCTCCGTTCATCTTGAATATACCACGCATCGAAACAGAAATCAATAAAAAAGTCCACAAAGAAAACAAAATATGCTTGACATGGTTATCAACGTGGATTATAATGTCCACATAGACAACAGAAAAGCAACCAAGAACAGGAGGAACAAGACCATGATGAAACACGAATTGAAAGACTGGCAGGCAGAGAAGTAACTGACGAACAGTACAAAGCAATAGAAACATTATATATGAGCAGCAATCTTGAAAAAGCAGAATTTGTGAAAAGCATCAAAGCGATACTCAAGAGCATTCCAAAACCGGAAAAGAGAAAAGACATCAAACGCATGGCAGTGAGAGACCGGAGCGGTTACAGAAAAACACCTAACGGATGTTATTACCACATCGAATATGTTGACTGGTAGACATCGACATCAAAACAGGGAAATACATTATCAAGCCACTTGAGGACAAGGATTTTGAACAGTTGGCAAAAGACGGACACGATTTGAATTTGAACACATGGTTCGATTTTGATTATGAGGATTGCATCGACGAGAAGAAAAGACCGATTGAATTGAATTATTGAAGCCGAAACGGGGCAGCAGTCGCCCCGTCAGTGTCCGGATGGCGACCGACACTCTGACGATGGCAAGCCGAAAGACATCATCGGGATACCGTGAGAAACATGGCAGCGGATGCACCTGCTAGAAAGTGCGTGGATGGTCAACAGGTTTTTCATTGATTTTTTAATGAGAAAAATCAAAACACGGTACACATTCGCCGGAGTAGGAGGTGCGAGATGATTATTTCAGCGGAAATCAAAATTGACGATACTGGAATCCTTGAGCAGATGGAGGCAGTAAAAAAGCAGGCGATGTCTACGAGGACGAAATATTGAAATTGCGTGGAATGTTACTGAGAGCAAACGCAACCACAACGGATGAAAAACGGAGGAGTAGACTCCTCCGCTCACATGATTATCTCTGTGATGCTAATAATGCAGCACGGACAATCAACTCGCCTGTCGGGGATTCGAGGATTCTCCGGAACTCCTCAACCTCCGTTTCTGAGTGCCTTGCCTCTTGCAGAGACCTCAAGAGTTGAGATTTGATTTTCATAATCCATAGTTGTTCACCTCCTGTCAGTCGGAAATGGTTGCACATTCATTATATGGCAGGAGGGAACAGCAGGACAAGAAAAAACAGGAGGAAATCATGAAATACTACCACGCAACAACAGAGAAAACAATGGAGAAGATTTTTCACGGATGGAGCAATCCGGAAATCGTGGGATGGATGCGTGTATCTATGCACGACGGCAGTTGATGCCTGCAAGTTTTTGATACTGAGAGGCATCAAGAGAATGATTGTGGTTGAGGTTGAACTGGATGAAAGCGAGGTCAAGGAATCTCACGACCACAACGAGCACTTTTTTCAGTGCAAAGCGTACATACATCACGGTGACATCGAGGTCACCGGAGCAGAACCCACATGGAATATACATTTGATTTTTAGTCGAAACGGGCAGTAGTTGCCCGTCCGTATGGATTGACCGCCATACGCTGATGATGACAGGTCACGAAAGGAGAGAAAACCATGTCAAAGGACGAGAAAAAACGCATGATTGAGGCAATGGCTGAGAAGTTCACCGGATTGGAGGAGAACGACAAATCTTTCATTGTTGGGTACATGATGGGAAAACAGGAGGAGCGTCAACAGTGGGAGAAGAAAGAGGCAGCAGTTGCCACAGCATAGCAGACAGATGCGTCCTGTCAGCGATGGCAGGACGTGAGAAACACAGGCGTGAGCTTTAATCATAGAGCAGGAGGTGAAAGGATATGGATACCATGGAAAGGGTGACAACCAAGCAGGCAGCGAAAGAGTTGAATATGGATGTTGAGGCATTGCAGTACCTCATGAGAAACGACCGCCTGCCGATTGGATACGCTCTCAAAAAAGACGGCAAGACCCGTCATGCATATTATATCTATCGAGGTTTACTCGACACCTACAAACGGCAGTTGCAGGGTGCATAAAAGCACAATCTCATAAAAGGGCAAAAGAAAAGGGCGACCATTGCAGTGGTCACCTTTTTCAAAAGTTCGTGTCATATTTGAAAACCTATAAATATTATAACAAATCTGACACGGGAATACAAGAAAAAGAAAGGCAAGAAAGCCTTTATTTTCAAGGGATTCACAGGGTTTTGTCGACCTTGTAATGGATAGTAACAACTCAACGAAACCTTGAAAGTAAGAATATAAGGGCAACAGGAGGAACGTGTCAGAATATGGAGCAGGGCAAGAAAAGGAAGAAACCGAGGAGGGGTTTCATCCCGTATGACTATGAGGCAGCGTATGCGAAAAGCCTTGAGGACATGCATGAGTGGTTTGTGGAGCAGATGTTCAATCACAGAAAGAAAGTCGTGTATGCACTCAAAGAGATAACAGCAGGAGAGCAGTTCGAGGTTGAGATATATCCGCAGTTCCGGAGCATGGATGAAGTTCCTCCGGAGGGATTGAAAAAGGACAACACCAAGGCTCAAAAGAATCTGAATGATAAGAATGCGAGGAAATACGTTGAGCGTCTTATCAATGAGAATTTCACAGACCGAGACATTTGGATAACGCTGACCTATGATGACGAGCATCTGCCTCCGGATGGAGATATTGATGCAGCAATCAAGAACATGCAGAACTATATCCGCAGAATCAACTATCAGCGGAAAAAGCAGGGTTTCGGAAATTGCAAATACATATACGTCACGGAATACAATCCGGACGAGGAAATCAGATGGCATCATCATCTCGTGATGGATGGAGACCTTGACATGGATGCAGTTGAAAAGGCATGGAAATGTGGCAGCAGGAACGAAGTCCGCAGACTGGAAAAGGACAAGTTCGGTCTGTCCGGCATGGCGAACTATATCGTCAAGGAAAAAGAGAGGGTCAAGTCAGAAAAGAGATGGAACAGTTCGGAGTTCATTTGTGGCTTGCACCGGCGATGAATATCCAGAGATCCCCGCTTTGCGGGAAGAAATTTTGAATATTATTCCGAAGATCCGGTTGTAGGCGGACGGATCGCGGCGGCGATCACAAACGGAGTTCAGAAACATAAGGGATGTGGAACGACGATTAAGCATTTTGCATTGAACAATCAG
>ENA-OQDF01000212-OQDF01000212.1-human-gut-metagenome-genome-assembly--contig:-NODE-212-length-22740-cov-2.070358_pt1 | contig 22740 bp, 34 predicted proteins | sample MGYA00242769_ERZ504597 | MGnify/ENA primary metagenome ERZ504597 (study PRJEB26092, sample SAMD00036305) | human gut metagenome | host: Homo sapiens | study: EMG produced TPA metagenomics assembly of...
ATTCAGTCCCTGACTTGATAGAGTTCATTCAACGGAGCGGAAAAGAAGAAAGAATCATACCGTTCCATTTGTAAAACATATAAGCCTAAACCGTTGACGGCATATCCGACAATAAAAAAGGAGGCATACCGCCTCCTTTTTCCTATTTTAAGCAAACTGTAAAATCATCCGGACTTTTATTCTTCGTACATCTTATCAATCAGCTCCTTGTAGTTCTTTGCCACAACAGAACGTTTCAGCTTCAGCGTATTCGTCAGTTCCCCACGCTCATGCTGAGTTCCGGCAGAAGTGTGAAACGCTTCACTTGCTCATAATGGGCAAATTGCTGCTGCAAGGTATCGATACGGGCACGGAACAACGCCTGTATCTTGGGATGTTGCAGTAACTCATCCATATTGCCGTATGCAATGTCTTTCTCCTTGGCATAATCTTTCACAAAGCCATAAACGGGAACTATCAAAGCGGAAACAAACTTACGCTCATCGGCAATGACAGCAATCTGGTCAATGTAACGGTCAATAGCCAGCTTCGTTTCTAATGCCTGCGGCGAAATGTATTTTCCGTTAGAGGTCTTGAACAAGTCTTTGATACGCTCCGTCAGATACAGATGACTATCCTTCAAATAACCGGCATCACCCGTGTGGAACCAACCGTCACGGTCGATGGCAGCAGCCGTTGCCTCCGGTTTCTTGTAGTATCCGGTAGTGATAGTCTTACCACGAAGAAGTATCTCGTTATTCTCGCCAATCTTCACCTCCACATCAGGCATCACCGTACCTACGGAACCAATCTCATAGCCTTCGTTGAGGAAGCAGGAAACGGTAGCCGTAGATTCCGTCAGACCATAGCCCACCACCATGTTTATACCTACAGAATGCACAAACTCGCAGATTTCATCGGGCACAGCAGCACCTGCCGTAGGGAAGAAATTACCGTTCTCAATACCTATCGTCTTCTTCAGCAGAGCATAAATGGTCTTTTCGTAGAACTTGTATTTCAGATGAAGCATCATCGGAGGAGTCTTTCCTTGACGCACATAATCAATGTTATGCGTCCTGCCCACCTTGATGGCATCCAACATCATCGCCTTACGCAGACCGGTTTCCTGGGAAATCTTCTCCTGCACACCGGCATAGACTTTCTCCCAAAAACGGGGTACACTGCACATCAGTGTAGGACGTATCTCTTTAATAGTAGTCTGTATATCTTGTGGACGGAGATTGATGCAGACCTGCACCCCCCGGTGTATACAAAGGTAGGTCCATGCCTTTTCGAATACATGGGTCAGCGGAAGGAAGTTCATGGAAACATCCTGGTCTGTCATGAAAGGCAATCGGATATCATGAATGCGGAAAGCCTCTCTATAATTGAAATGATGGAGCATGACACCTTTCGGCTCACCGGTAGTACCGGAAGTATAAAGGATATTGGCGAGGTCATCATCTGAGGCAGCTGCTGTACGTTCTTCTACAATGGCATTGTGCTGCAACTCTTCATCCATTGCCATAAATTCATCAAATAGATGGAAGTCATGTCGCGCGGATCTTTCACCACAGCACGGTCGAAGATGATGAGCTGCTGCAGAGACTGGCAAAATCCGAACACACTGAAAGCGGCATCGTACTGGAACTGCTCGCCTACAAACAGATAACGTATCTGTGCATCGTTGATGATATACTGTGCCTGAGCCGGTGAGCTGGTAGCATACAAAGGTATAGTCACCGCCCGGTTGGCGAATGCACCGAAATCAGTAAAGAGACATTCGGGCTTATTCTGCGAGAAGATACCGATATTCTCTTGCGGCTCTATTCCCAAAGCCACCATTGCATTGGCAGTCCGGCGTACAGTCTGTGAGAACTCTTTCCAAGAGATGGGTATCCATTGTGCAGTTTCATAGTCTCTGTATTTCAGGGCTATTTTGTCTCCATACTTCTCTGCCTGGCGGTGCACCAGAACAGACAAATGATGATAAGTCATAACTTTTGATATTGGTAAATACGGTACAAAGGTAGTGGTTTCATTTGAAACTAATCCGATATTAGCGGGTAATTATTCAATATGGGTACTCCTTTCCGTTTTTATTCGTAAGTTTGCAGCAGGATTATTTATTTACCGAATATGATTTACGATATACCGACTTTAACTTCCGAAGCAATCGGATTGCTCAAATCACTGATAGCCATTCCTTCCTTGAGCCGCGACGAGGAGAAAGCGGCGGATTATCTGCAGAACTATATCGAAATGCAAGGCATGGCAACAGGACGTAAAGGCAACAATGTATGGTGCCTCAGCCCGATGTTCGACCTAAAGAAACCGACCTTGCTGCTGAATTCCCATATCGACACCGTAAAACCCGTCAACGGGTGGCGGAAAGATCCTTTCAAACCAACGCTGGAAAGTAATGGAAAGCTCTACGGGCTGGGCAGCAACGATGCCGGAGCCAGTGTAGTCAGCCTGCTGCAAGTATTCCTGACATTGTGCCGCACCACTCAGGCCTACAATCTGATATATCTTGCCTCGTGTGAGGAAGAAGTATCAGGCAAGGGGGGAATAGAATGCGTATTGCCGGAACTCCCTCCCATACAGTTTGCCATTGTAGGCGAGCCGACAGAGATGCAACCTGCCACTTGCAGAAAAAGGATTGATGTGCTGGACGTAACTGCTACCGGAAATCGGGACATGCTGCCCGAAACGAGGGAGATAATGCTATATATAAGGTATTGGATGATATTGCCTGGTTTCGTGATTACCGTTTTCCAAAAGAATCTTCCTGTTGGGTCCCGTGAAAATGAGCGTAACCATGGTAAACGCCGGTACACAGCATAACGTCATTCCCGACCGTTGTACTTTTGTCGTAGACATTCGCAGCAACGAGTGTTATAGCAATCAGGAGCTATTCGATGAAATACAGAAACACATCACGTGTGAAGCCAAAGCCCGCTCCTTCCGGCTAAGCTCTTCACACGTAGCTCCGGAGCATCCGGTAGTGCAAAAGGCTATTACCATGAAACGTACTCCTTTCGGCTCACCGACCTTGTCCGACCAGGCACTGATGCCGTTCCCTTCTCTAAAGATGGGACCAGGGAAAAGTGCCCGTTCACACACTGCCGATGAATTTATCTTTGTCAAGGAGATAGAGGAGGCGATAGGAATGTATTTGGAGTTGCTGGAAGGAGTGAAAATTTAAATTATCATTATCTGTTCAGCCACGGCTCCGGATTCAGTTTTTCCTTCTCTTTCCTCAATTGGAAATGTAGCACCGTACGACCATTGTCGGCCCCATCCGAGAAGATTTGTCCGAGGGTCTGTTTGGTGGTAACATCATCGCCCTGCTTCACCAAGGCCGATGACAAGTTGCAATAGACGGATATATAATTCCCGTGACGGACAAGGATATTGAACAGTCCGTTCAGTTTAAAGACAGCCGCCACTTTACCATTGAAGATGGCGCGGGCTTGGGCACCCGGTTTCCCTTGTATATCGATGCCTTTATTGTCCAGCTTGACATTGCGCAAACCTTCTACAGAATACTGGCCGTAATGGCTGGTAATGATATACGCTCCAGTGATAGGCATCGGCAACTTACCGCGATTATTAGCAAAATTCCCGGATAATTCACGGTCTGCCTTACTCATGGAGTAAGTATCCAAAGGCTGTGCCTTTGGCTTTGCGGACGTAGAGGCAGTCGCAGTTTTCTCACCAGCCTTTTTACGTGCGGCTGCCTCACGGCGCGCTTCTTCTGCCGCACGTTTACGCGCTTTCTCTATCTCTTCCGCTATCAGGCGGTCAATGCGTGCATTGAGCTGATTGGCTTCACGGCGTTTCTTATTCAGTTCGTTCTGCAATCCCCGCTGTTTCTTTTTCAGATTGGCCACCAACAACTTCTGTTCCTTCTCCTGCGCTTCCAGCTTGACTTTCTCCTCTTCACGTTCTTTCAGCAATCCTTCCTTGGCAGCCTTCACTTGCTGAAGCTCAGCTTCTTACGGTTCAGCTGTTCCTGCTTTTTCAACACCTCCTCACCTTGCAGGCGCTGATAAGTGGCATATTCGCGTACATAACGCATGCGTCGATAGGTCTGTGCCAGGCTCTTGGCAGAGAAAATGAACATCAGCTTCTCTTCAATGGAACGGTTCTTATACAAATATTGGACGGACGATTCATATTTCTTCTTCTTGTCCTTTAGGTCACGTTGCAAGCGAGTCAACTGACGTCCCAATGAAGACAACTCGCGCTCTATGGATTCCACATCATTATTGATAGTCAGAATATAACGTCTGCGTTCTTCTATCTGTCCGGTCAGTGCAGCAAGACCTTTCAACTGGCTTCCCACATCCTTCTTGGTGGTTATCAACAGCGTCTCCGACTCTACTATCTGTTTCTGCAAGGCACCACGCTTGCTTTCCAGTTCCTTAATCAGCTTGTTGGACTGGGCAAAGAGCGGAGAAACCGGCAAAAGGAGGAGAAAGAAGAAAAGGAGAAGCTTCATAAGTTATAAGGGATTATCCAACAACTATCAACTATCAATTATCAACTAATCAAAGGTCCATCAGCATTTCCAGCAGTTCCTCCAGCTCCACCTCTTTATATTTCTGTGAGAGCTGGGTAGGGGCCAGTACAAAAGGCTTATCCGAGAAGTTGGAAAGTTCAATCTTTCCCTTTTCCAGAGAGGGTATCCCGAGTTCCTTGCCGGTAAGCACCTTCTTACCATTGGGTTTGGAAGCAGCATAAAGCAGTTTCTCCAAATGGGCAAAATCCGCCTTCTTGGGCAGCACATCCTTCAGTTCCTTACGTGTTGCACGGACATAACGTTTTCCCATACGGTCTACCAACAGAATCTCATCCGGGGTGACTTCCATACGTGCCACCTCCGTACGAAGTATCGGCATCAGAAAGGAAATCTGCATGCATTCTTCCTTCTTCAACTTCATCGTACCGTTCACAGTAAGGGTGGCATCTTTATGGGGTACCGTCAGCTGCACTTTGGAGGAAAGGCAGGCAGATTCTCCGGACAGAGAACTTGAGTGACGCGAAGTCTTGCAACCGGCAAGCCCCACAGCCAGCAACAACAGCAAGGACAATAGGCGGCACGTCCTTGCCATATCATTCAGCAGGTTTAGTTTCATCTGATATATATTTCTTTTTTTGTATTTTCTGTTTCAACGTATCAGAGCGATTGCCCTTATCCCAGGCTTGTTTCCAGTATTTCAAGGCACCTTCCGCATCGCCAGTCATGTAATAGATATCTCCGCAATGTTCCAAGACCACGTCACTGCTATCTTTATCATTCTTTATCGCCTCATCTATGTAGAGACGCGCCTCGGCATAATTACCTTTAACAAACAATATCCATGCATATGTATCGAGATAGGTGGAATTGTTCGGCTCGGCTTTCACTGTCTTGTAGCTCATCTCTTCCGCCTTGTCTAAGTCGCGACGCTCCACGGAAAGATAATATGCGTAGTTATTCAAGGCACCGATGTTTGAAGGATTGTACACCAAAGCGGAATCATAAGCCGCATAAGCTTCCGCATGCAGATTCTTGGTGTGATAAGCATCACCGATAATGGCATAAAAATCTGATACGACCTCCTTCTTGCTATCGTCCTTGACGTGTGACAAAGCCTTTTGACAGATGGCAAGAGCATCATCCGTCCGTTCCGCCTGGTTGTAGGCAATGGCCAGATAGAAATAGAACTCCAACATATCGGGATTGGACTCCACACCGGCTTCGCACAAATTCATTATTTCCTTGTAATCCTCCTGGCGCACGGCTTCCCCCAGCAATGTCATACGAGCCGCTGTGTTGGTAGGGTCTATCGCCAGAACCTGGCGCAGAACCGGTCCTGCCTCCTTGTTCATTCCTTTGGAAAGAAGATATTGGGCATACAGCAAAGGTAATTGTGCCTCATCGGGCTCCTGCTCCATGATACGGTTGAAGAGCGTAATGACACGTGTGCTGTCCTTGCCTGCCTGCTCATTCTGCACGATGAACTGCCGCATCACATTCAGTTTGGTGTCCGAAGCCACTTTCTTGTTCAGTAACAGCGTGTCCAATTGCTGTTCATATAGTTCCTTCTGTCCGGTCTCTTCGTAGTAAGAAGCCAATGAGTACATGGCCATTGCATTGTCCGGCTCTTCGGCCAGCACCTTCTTGTAAATCTCATAAGCTTCCTGCTTTTCCCGTTCTGCATATAGACATCCCCCAGTACCACCTGATAGCGCCTATCGTTGGGATACTCTTCTACCAGACTTCTATTTCATGAAAGGCGCTCTTGTCGTCCTTCTTTTGCAGATAGATGCGGAACTTCTCCATACTGAGCTGTTCGTTCTTGCCCATCCGTTCCTCGAGCTTGTTCAGTATACCGATAACTTTGTCATACTCTTCCTGGCGGTTGTAAATCTCCAGCAAGTTGTATAGCGGGTCCAGCTTATCCGAGAAACGTACCGCCATATTTTCCAACAAGACAGCGGCTTTCTCCGTTTCGTTTTGCTGCATGTACAGATTGGCAAGTCCCTGGGCATACCAGTAATTGTCGGGAGCATTCTCCACCGCCTTTTCCAACGCGGCTTGTCCCAGCGGCACCTGCTTGAGGAACATATAATACTGGGCCATCTCATACAAAGCCGATGATGCGTTCGGGTTTATCGTCAGGCAATGTTGCAGGACATCAAAAGCTGCATCATAGTCTTTCTGGACTTTCAGACGGGCGGCCTCAAGAAAGAAGTAGTCGTAACGGCGCTGCTGTTCGGGGGTAAGCTCCTTTACGGGCGAAACATCGGCTTTCTTCGACTTCTTCCGTTTCTTCAATTCCTTCCGTGCCTTTTCAGGCCGACCGTACCCGCTCATTTTCTCCTTAGAAGCTTGAACATTGGCAGCCTGCACTCCATACGTAGTAAGGCAGAAGGCACCTATCAACAACGCAAGTATTATTTTTACTCTGATTCTCATCTATTTAATTATAAATTCTTAGCCCGTAAAAACGGAACAATATCCATTCATTTTTACCCGTATGCCCGAAGCCACCGGCACCGCGCTCCGTCTCATCCAGCACTTCCACTTCCTGCCAAAGAGCTTGTTCGTGACGCGCTATCACCATTGTGCAATCCTCTCCCCATCTTCGATGACGAAGGTTCTGCAGAAAGGTTGACGAGAATAATACAAACTTCACCACGGTAATCGGCATCAATCGTTCCAGGGGAGTTCAGCACGGTAATCCCCTTCTTAATGGCCAATCCGCTACGCGACGCACTTGCGCCTCAAATCCTTCCGGAAGAGCGATATAAAGGCCAGTAGGCACCAGACACCGCTGCATCGGAGCCAGCGAAATAGATTCATTAAGGTTTGCACGGATATCCATTCCTGCAGACAGCTCAGTGGCATAAGCCGGAAGCGGATGCTTTGATTTATTGATGATTTGTACGTTCAACATGATGTTATTTACGATTTGACGATTTACAATTAGGGCTACTTCTATTCTTACAATTCGAGTAATTCAAGTTTCGCAATTCATCTCCGTTTCACTATAAACTTGGGCGAAAATACGGCTTTTTATACAAAATAGTGATACATTTGCAGTTAAATAATAGTAACTTCAATCGTAAATAACATCATGATGAATTGGAATACGCTCATATCTGCCAAACGTTTCGGACTGGAAGAGTTTCATCAGGAACGCCATGAAAACCGCTCGGAATTCCAACGTGACTATGACCGCCTTGTCTTCTCCGCCCCCTTCCGCCGTCTGCAGAACAAAACCCAGGTATTCCCTCTTCCCGGTAGTGTATTCGTCCACAACCGATTGACGCACAGCCTGGAAGTATCATGTGTAGGTCGCTCACTAGGCAACGATGTATCGAAAGCTCTCATAGCCCGCCGTCCGGAACTGCGAGACAGCTACCTCACCGAAATAGGCTCCATCGTTTCCGCCGCCTGCCTGGCACAGACTTGGGAAATCCTCCTTTCGGACATTCGGGAGAACGAGCAATTTCCACCTTTTTTCTGAAGGAAAGGAATGTCCCTGAAGGGCCAACTGACACCTGCCCAATGGGAGGACCTTACTCACTTTGAAGGAAATGCAAATGCGTTCCGCCTGCTTACCCACCAGTTGAGGGAAGGCGACAGGGAGGATTTGTACTCACCTACTCCACCTTGGCAAGCATCGTGAAATATCCCTTTTCATCGAGTCTTGCTGGCAAAAGTCAAATTCGGTTTCTTCATCACAGAGGAAGAAAGTTTCCGCCGCATAGCAGAAGAGTTGGGTATGGAGAAGCAGAACGATGCCCCGTTGAAATATGCCCGCCACCCGCTAGTCTATCTGGTGGAAGCCGCCGATGACATCTGCTACCAGATGATGGATATTGAGGATGCTCACAAACTGAAAATTCTGACTACACAAGAAACCAAAGAGTTGCTTCTTTCTTATTTCTCGAAAGAGCGCCAAGCACACCGGCTCAAAACGATGGAGATAGTAAGTGACACCAATGAGCAAATAGCCTATCTGCGTTCCAGCGTTATCGGGCTGCTTATCGGCGAATGCGTGCAAGCCTTTGTAGACAATGAAGAAAAGATTCTGAAAGGAGAATTTGAAGGAAGCCTCATCAACCATATATCCGAGGTACCAGCCAATGCCTACAAGCACTGTGCAGACATCTCCCTGAAGAGGATTTACCGCTCACGCGACGTACTGGACATTGAACTTGCCGGTTTCCGCATCATCAGTACCCTACTCGAACTGATGATTGACGCCGTGCGTTCTCCAGAAAAGGCATATTCGCAACTGCTCATCAATCGCGTATCGGGCCAGTACAACATAAAAGCGCCTGCACTCTATGAAAGAATACAGGCGGTATTGGATTACATCTCCGGAATGACAGATGTATTTGCACTCGATTTATACAGGAAAATAAACGGGAATAGCTTGCCAGCGGTATAACAGACGACAAGCATTCTTCCGGATAGTCCTATGATACAACCTTATTTGCTCCCGACGTAAGCTTGCATGCCTCCGGTGCGCTCGCTATGAATGACTCGATGTGGCGAATGCGCTTTTCTGCCAAAATCTCGTCCACGGCAATCAGGATACCCGTTTCCTCCACATCTCCGAAACCGTAATTGATGGCTGTACCAAACATACGCATGGTAGGGCTGAGACTCATATAGGCATTCACCAGAGGGGGAATATTATACCCCGCCTTACGGATTTCACAATTCAAAATCTTATAGTCTTCTTTAAAAGAGTCTTTACAGAAGAGAGCTGCCAATTCACTCTCGTCCGATTCCAGAAGTAACGGCTTCATCGGAGTAATCAGGTTGTCCTTATCCGCAAAGTGTTTCCGAAGAAAATAAAGAATCTTATCACGACTCTGACGATGATAGCTGGGATACATAGTCACCTTTCCGAAGAAATACTTCACATTGGGCATGACTACGGTCAGTGCGCCCAAACCATCCCACAGATTATCCAACGCAAACAGACCTTTACTGTCTGCACGCGTAGACTGATACTCCAACGTAACGAACGAACGTCCCAACTCAATGGTCGTAGGAAGATAGTCCTTCAAAAATTTATCCGAAAAGTTAAACATATGGCAGTTGCCAGAATAGGGGCACCATGTTCATCAAAACGCACATCCGTACCTAAGATATAACGGTATCCACCCAAAATTTCTTCAGCTTCCGGATTCCAGACAATCAACTGCTTGTACGGATTGTCCATGATGTCATATTCGTCAATATCCATAGACTTGCCCGTTCCTCCTCCCGCAGCGCGAACGCAATCTCGCGCAAACGGCCGATCTCCTTCATGGTATTCGGAGAGTCTTGGGCAGTAATGATATATATCTGGTTATGACTTCTATTGGTCATGCGCAGGCGCTTCTCCTCAGTCAACTCCGCTTTCAACAGCTCCTTGCTTATCGGTGCAATTACATCTTCCATATTTCTCTGTTAGTAGTTCTTCTTTTATATAAATACGGTCTCTCTACAATTTATATACAATATCCTTCACATATTGCGCCCATCCAGCCGGGCTTTCGATTTATCGAAAGTTTGCCAGGGGATAGGCTTCCCTATGGTGATAGTAAATGTTTTATGGCGATTCTTCAGCATTTCATCTGCCAGGTAAAGCATGGCGATATTGAACTTGACACCCAATATCTTACAAAGATTGGCAAGATTATAAAAGAAATTGGAGTTCCGCCCTTCGAAGTGGATGGGAACTACATCACGGTGGGCTTCGACACTCTTCACGATAAAGGTCTTTTTCCAATCCAAGTCACGGATGACCCCATTCTGCCTACGTGAACAAAGACCTGCGGGAAACATGATGAGCTGATTGTCCGAAGCAAATCCCGCCTCCACCATTCTCGGGAAGTCTTTGGCCTGCTTTCCCGTCTTGTTGATGGGGATGCAGAGCGGTGCCAGTCCGTGCAGGTTCATCAGCAGGTCGTTGACCATATATTTCACCTTGCCGCCATAAAAGGAGCCCAAGACATAACCCAACGCCACTCCGTCCTGCCCACCCAGGGGATGGTTGGATACAAAAGTATAAAGCCCTTCTTTAGGCAGATTCTCCTCCCCCTTTACCACAATATTGGCATCAAGGAACTCCAGACAAGCTTTCAGAAAATCCACACCGACTTTATCTTTCGACTCCCGCAAAAAGACATTCAATTCCTCTTGATGAACGATATGCTTCAAATAAGAAACTACGAACTTGGGGATATACTTAGACTTCTTCGGAGCCTTTTCCCGAAGTATCTTGTCTATGTCAATCAAAAATAAAGAGTCGTCAGCCATTCTTCTTTTGATGAAATGAATGTGCAAAATTAACTCATCTTTTTAATTAATCGCAAAAAAGGACAGAAAACTACACCCGAAATCTATCAAATAACACCTAAAACTATCAATTGACAGTTTTCCCCCTAAAGTGTGTTTGAAATCCGTCTGCCTGAAAAAGAAAACTTCCGTAAACTTGCAATATCATGATTAACGAAAAAACATAGCACATATGAACAATATAACATTTAAAAAAGACCTGCTCGGAGTTCAAGACGATTTATTGCGTTTTGCATACAAACTTACTTCCGACCGTGAAGAAGCCAACGACCTCCTGCAGGAAACATCCCTGAAAGCTCTGGATAACGAAGAGAAGTATACTCCCGATACCAATTTCAAAGGATGGATATATACCATCATGCGTAATATCTTCATCAACAATTACCGCAAAGTGGTGCGTGACCAGACTTTTGCGGACACCACGGATAATCTCTATCACCTGAACCTGCCGCATGACACCGCTTTTGAGAGCACAGAAAGAGCATATGATTTGAAAGAGATGCACCGCATTGTCAACGCCCTGCCACGGGAGTACAAGATTCCCTTCTCCATGCATGTCTCCGGCTTCAAGTACCGCGAAATTGCAGAGAAGCTGGGGTTACCCTTAGGCACGGTAAAGAGCCGCATTTACTTCACCCGCCAAAGATTACAACAAGACTTGAAGGATTTTGTTTAAGAACCCAGCATATAAAACCAGTGATTTCCATAAATTAAGAAGAGTACAAATTTTAGTTGTATCAAAAGAGAGAAAGGTAGGCCGGGACAATCCCATGTCTACCTTTCATGGCCTCGCCTTTATATTTCTGCACGAACATATTCAAGCCGTTACGCTTTGCGATAATATTATTTACAAAAATCAGGTAGTAACCTCTGGTTACATTCCACCTTTCCAGCTATCCGAAGCACTGAAAGCTAACCAAAACCACCTGAAAACTGCCAATTATTAGATTTCCCCCCAAAGAGAGTTTGATTTCCGTCTATCAAAAAAAGAATCATCCATAACTTTGCATCATCAATAAAACGAACAATAATTAAAAAAACATCCATTATGAATAATAGAACATTTACCCAAGACCTACTCGGAGTTCAAAACGACTTATTACGCTTTGCATATAAATTAACCTCCAACCGCGAAGAAGCCAACGATCTGCTTCAAGAGACATCATTAAAAGCTCTGGACAATGAAGAGAAGTATACACCTGATACCAACTTAAAGGATGGATATATACCATCATGCGTAATATTTTCATCAACAATTACCGTAAAGTGGTACGTGACCAGACGTTTGCAGATACCACAGACAATCTCTATCATCTGAATACACCGCATGACCTCACACTCGACAGCACAGAAAGTGCTTACGACCTGAAGGAAATGCACCGCATTGTCAATGCCCTGCCACGTGAGTACAAGATACCTTTCTCCATGCACATTCCGGTTTCAAGTACCGTGAAATCGCAGAAAAGCTGAACCTCCCACTTGGAACAGTAAAGAGCCGTATCTTTTTTACCCGCCAGAAGCTGCAGCATGACTTGAAGGATTTCAGATAAGAGAATACGGCAAGCAAAGAATTGTTTATTTATTGGCCGGATAAAAACGAAATATACTTATTTTCAGACAATCATAGAATACAAACCAAGATACCTAAAGAAAAACCGAGTGATTAATAAACAACATGAAGAAACAGACAACCATTACAGCCTGCACATTTGTAACAATGGCAATGGAAGCTCCTGCTGTTTTTGTCGTACAGCCGGCCATGAGCAAGCACGTCAAGTACGCAGGTATGGCACTACGTACAGCTGGTCAATGAAGACAAACTTGACTCGCTGAACAGCATACAGTAAAAAAAAAGATTTATCCACCGGATTCTGTGGATGAATATAATAATCAACACCCTAGGGAATATTATCACTCCTCCCCATCATCTCCCGGCAAACGGTAACGTTCACAAAAAAGATGGTAAATTAACAAAAAAGAGTTAAGAAGTTAATACTAAAACAAGGAAGAGTTAAGAAAGAGCTTTATCCCAAACTTTGGTTTTCCAAACCAAGCCTTGAGATAGAAAACCAAGGCTTGGTTTAGATATCCGCAAGGCTGGGAAAGAAGTTTCCCGCCCAAGACACCATTCCACCAACAAGCGACTTTCAAACCAAAGACCCGCCATCTCTAACTGAATCTTTTCAAAAGAGACTACACAAATTCCCCACCAGCAAAGTGCTTCAAAAGTAGCTTCATTATCAAATGAATAAGCTATCAACAAGGTGTTGAAAACTTCTTCCTAAGATTTTAGTTAAAAGATTGTGGAGAATTGTGGGGGAAATGTGTATTTTTACCGTCGCTTATTATAATAAGGTGAGAAATGATACAATTCTTAGGTAATATCGAGGCGAAGGCAGATGCAAAAGGAAGAGTTTTCATCCCGGCCACCTTCCGGAAACAGCTGCAGGCCGCTTCCGAAGAAAAGCTCGTGTTGCGCAAGGACGTATATCAGGATTGCCTGGTGCTCTACCCGGAAAGTGTATGGTTTGCCACCCAAAACCAACTTCGCTGCCGGCTGAATAAATGGAACGCTAAACAGCAAATGATTTTCCGCCAGTTCGTAAGTGACGCGGAAATCATGATCCCTGACGGGAACGGACGCATCCTGCTCCCAAAGCGTTACCTGCAATGGTGGGTATACAAGTGATGTCCGCTTCATTGGCGTGGACAACACAATAGAAATCTGGGCCAAGGAACGTGCCGAACAACCATTCATGAACCCTGACGAGTTCAGTGAGGCTCTTGAAGAGCTGCTGGGAGACGAAAATATTTGCTGTGACGAAAATAAGCTATAAACAACAGATGATGAAAGAAGAAACAACATATCATATCCCCGTATTGCTGATGCCGAGCGTAGATGCGATGAGCATCCGTCCGGACGGCACGTATGTAGACGTAACGTTTGGTGGAGGAGGACATTCGCGCGAGATACTGTCCCGCCTGGAAGACGGCGGCCGGCTGCTGAGCTTCGACCAGGACGAGGATGCGGAACGCAACATTGTGAACAACCCGCATTTTACATTCGTACGCAGCAACTTCCGCTACCTGCACAACTTCCTACGCTATCACGGCATCGAAAAAGTGGATGCCATACTTGCCGACCTCGGCGTATCTTCCATCACTTGATGACAGCGAACGGGGATTTTCCTTCCGCTTCGACGGAGCACTGGATATGCGTATGAACAAACGTGCCGGCCTGACAGCTGCCGACATCGTGAATACCTACGAAGAAGAAAAGCTGGCCGATATTTTTATCTGTACGGCGAGCTGAAGAACAGCCGGAAACTGGCATCTGTCATTGTTAAAGCACGGGCTACGCAGAGAATTGCCACCATCGGCGAATTTTTGGAAATCGTCAAGCCACTCTTCGGCCGCGAACGTGAGAAGAAAGAACTAGCAAAGGTATTCCAGGCATTGCGCATTGAGGTAAACCAGGAAATGGAGGCACTGAAAGAAATGCTGTATGCAGCAACAGAAGCGCTAAAGCCGGGAGGCCGTCTGGTGGTGATAACCTATCACTCCCTGGAAGACCGTATGGTGAAGAATATCATGAAAACCGGCAACGTGGAAGGCAAGGCCGAAAAAGATTTCTTCGGGAACGTATTGACCCCGTTCCGGCTGGTCAACAACAAAGTAATTGTACCGGACGAGGAAGAGATAGAGCGCAATCCGCGTTCGCGCAGCGCCAAGCTGAGAATTGCAGAAAGAGTAACGAATGATTAGTGACTAGCAATGGAAAAGAAACAAGAAGAAAAGAATACGGAGAAGGTGAAAAAACGCACCTCACTGAAAAACATCATAGGAGGCGACATTCTGGCCACAGACTTCTTCCGCCGTCAAGCCGGATTGTTGTTCCTTATCATGGTGCTTATCATTATTTACATCAACAACCGTTACGAATGCCAACTGCAACTGATAGAGATAGACAACCTTAAAAAAGAGTTGATAGACATCAAGTACGATGCCTTGACACGCAGTTCGGAATTAATGGAACGGAGCCGCCAATCGCGCATCGAAGAATACATCGCCACCAAAGAAAGTGATTTGCAGACTTCCACTAATCCACCGTACTTACTAAAATAATGGAGAATTGAGGATTAAAGTAATTTCAATAGCACATCGTAAATCGTTAAATCGTAAATAACATTGGCTGTAAATAAAAAAACATAATGACCCGTTACTTCTTCGTCGTCCTACTCATGGGGCTGGTGGGGATAGCTATTGTTGTGAAAGGCGCCATGATTATGTTTGCCGAGCGACAGTACTGGCACGATGTAGCCGACCGCTTCGTAAAAGAGAATGTAACGGTGAAGCCCAACCGGGGAAATATCCTGTCCTCGATGGTAACTGATGGCAAGTTCGCTGCCGGAATATAAAATATATATGGACTTCATGTCCGGCGAAAGGGACGAGAAGCGCCGCAAAAAGGACCAGCAGCGCAAGGATTCTATCTGGAAAGCCAATTTCGATTCCATCTGTATCGGGCTTCATCAGATTTTCCGGACATCAGTGCCGCCACCTTCAAAAGCCATCTGCGCAAGGGGCGGGAGATGAAGAGCCGGAACTACAACATTCTTCCCAACCGCAACCGGCGCATCTCTTACATTCAGTATAAGGAAGCCAAGCGGTTACCCGTATTCAAGATGAACAAATACCGAGGCGGTTTCCACGAACAGATATACAACCAGCGTAAAAAGCCGTTCGGTTCTTTGGCAGCCCAAACCCTGGGCCGTCTTTATGCCGATACAGCCATGGGAGCCCGCAACGGCATTGAGTTGGCCTTCGACACCCTGCTGAAAGGACGGAACGGTATTACCCACCGTCAGAAGGTGATGAACAAATACCTGAATATCGTAGACCTTCCCCCGGTAGACGGTTGTGACATCATATCCACCCTCGACGTAGGCATGCAGGACATCTGCGAAAAGCCTGGTGGACAAGTTGAAGGAAATCAATGCCAATGTCGGGGTAGCCGTACTGATGGAAGTGGCTACCGGAGAAGTGAAGGCCATTGTCAACATGATGAAAGCTGGAGACGGCAATTACTACGAAATGAACAGTAATGCCATCAGCGATATGTTGGAACCGGGCTCCACCTTCAAGACAGCCTCCATTATGGTGGCACTGGAAGACGGCAAGATAACCCCGGATACCGAGGTAGACACGGGCAACGGTATTATGAATATGTACGGCAGCAAGATGAGAGACCACAACTGGCACCGGGGAGGCTATGGAAAGATAGATGTGACACGTATTCTGGAAGTTTCTTCCAATGTGGCGTCTCCTACCTCATCGACAAGCACTACAAGGATAATCCGCAGAAGTTCGTGGACGGTTTGAAGCGCATGAGCATCGACCAGCCGCTTCATCTGCAAATTCCTGGTGAAGGGAAACCCAACATCAAAGGGCCTAAAGAGCGTTATTTTGCCAAAACGACTTTGCCGTGGATGAGTATCGGCTACGAGACCCAGGTACCTCCTATGAACATACTGACCTTCTACAATGCCATAGCCAACAATGGGGTCATGGTACGCCCCAAGTTTGTGAAAGCAGCGGTAAAGGATGGTGAGGTAGTGAAAGAATATCCTACGGAAGTAATCAATCCCAAGATATGTTCCGACCATACCCTGACACAGATCCGCGAAATCCTTCGGAAAGTGGTATCGCAAGGTCTGGCAAAACCCGCCGGCAGCAAGCAGTTCTCCGTATCGGGCAAGACGGGTACGGCACAGATTTCTCAAGGAGCCGCCGGATATAAGTCGGGACGGGTGAACTACCTTGTAAGTTTCTGCGGATATTTCCCCTCGGAAGCACCTAAATACAGTTGCATCGTTTCCATTCAGAAGCCTGGGTTACCAGCTTCAGGCGGTCTGATGGCAGGTAGTGTCTTTGGGAAAATAGCGGAAAGAGTTTATGCCAAAGACCTGCGTTTTGACATACGCAGTGCCATAGACAGTACCACCAATGTGATTCCTCCCGTGAAAGCCGGAGAGATGAACGAGGCGCTCCTTGTATTGAACGATCTGAAAGTTCCCGTCCAGAAACAGTTCTCCGAACAAAAGAAAAAGGAGCAGTGGGGACATACACAAGCTGCCCCGTCGGCAGTCATCCTGCAAGACCAGGAACTGGCCTCGGGCACCGTGCCCAGCGTGGTCGGTATGGGAGCGAAAGATGCAGTCTACCTTTTAGAGAGCAAAGGACTGAAAGTAAGGCTAAACGGCGTAGGACGGGTGAGGAACCAGTCCATAGCAAGCGGCAGTCGGATAGTGAAAGGACAAACCATAGCCCTGACACTACGTTAACATGAGAATAAACAAGATTTGAATATACATTATATAATAAGGTATGAAATTAAGTGATTTGTTGGCAACAATACAGCCGGTCCGGATTGCCGGAAGTACAAACATGGAGATAACGGGAGTGAATATAGACTCCCGCCTGATAGAAACCGGACATCTGTTCATGCCATGCGTGGTACGCAGACCGACGGGCATGCCTATATCCCAGCTGCTATCGACAAAGGGGCTGTCGCTGTATTGTGTGAAGAATTGCCGGAAGAGCTCAAGACCGGCATCACCTACATTCTGGTGAAAGACAGTGAAGATGCCGTAGGGAAAGTGGCCACCACTTTCTATGGCGACCCTACATCCAAGATGGAACTCATCGGTGTGACCGGAACCAACGGAAAAACAACCGTTGCTACCTTATTATATAATACTTTCCGCTACTTCGGCTACAAGGTCGGACTGGTTTCCACTGTATGTAATTACATCGACGACCAGCCCGTACCGACCGAACATACCACCCCGGACCCAATAACCTTGAACCGCCTACTTGGAGAGATGGCGGACTCCGGCTGCAAGTATGCTTCATGGAAGTCAGTTCCCATTCCATTGCCCAGAAGCGCATCAGCGGTCTGAAGTTTGCCGGCGGTATTTTCACTAATCTGACCCGCGACCATCTGGATTATCATAAAACGGTGGAGAACTATCTCAAGGCCAAGAAAAAGTTCTTCGACGAACTGCCGAAAGGAGCTTTCAGCCTGACCAACCTGGATGACAAGAACGGACTCGTGATGACACAGAATACTCGTTCGAAGGTATACACCTACTCTTTGCGCAGTCTTAGCGACTTCAAAGGCAAAGTCTTGGAATCTCATTTCGAGGGAATGTTACTTGACTTCAACAACCACGAACTGGCAGTACGTTTCATCGGAAAATTCAATGCCTACAACCTGCTGGCGGTATTCGGTACTGCCGTATTGCTGGGCAAGAAAGAAGAAGATGTACTGGTTGCCCTCAGTACGCTGCATCCGGTAACCGGCCGCTTCGATGCCATCCGTTCACCGAAAGGCTACACTGCCATTGTGGACTATGCGCATACTCCAGACGCCCTGGTCAATGTATTGAACGCCATTCACGGAGTCTGGAAGGAAAAGGAAAAGTGATTACCGTTGTAGGTGCCGGCGGCAACCGCGACAAAGGCAAGCGTCCCATCATGGCCAAAGAATCCGCCCGCTTGAGCGACCGGGTCATCATTACCTCCGATAACCCGCGCTTTGAAGAGCCGCAGGACATCATCAACGACATGCTGGCGGGGCTGGATAAAGACGACATGCAGAAAACCATCAGCATCACCGACCGCCGCGAAGCCATCAAGACAGCCTGCATGCTGGCACAGCCGGGAGACGTGATTCTCGTTGCAGGCAAAGGGCATGAAAATTATCAGGAGATTAAAGGCGTGAAACACCATTTTGACGACAAAGAGATATTAAATGAAATAATTAAATAATTAACATTATGTTATACTACTTATTTCAATGGTTAGACAAATATGACTTCCCCGGTGCGGGCATGTTCGGCTATACATCCTTCCGTTCGTTGATGGCAATCATTCTGGCATTGCTCATTTCGAGCATCTGGGGAGACAAGTTCATCAATCTACTGAAGCGCAAGCAAATCACCGAAACGCAACGTGATGCCAGTATCGATCCATTCGGTGTGAACAAAGTGGGAGTACCCAGCATGGGCGGTGTCATCATTATTTTTGCCACACTCATTCCTTGCTTGCTACTGGGCAAGTTAGACAATATTTATATGATATTGATGCTGATTACCACAATCTGGTTAGGGTCGCTAGGATTTGCCGACGACTACATCAAGATATTCAAAAAGGACAAGGAAGGCCTGCACGGTAAGTTCAAAATCATCGGTCAAGTAGGTTTAGGACTTATCGTCGGATTGACTCTCTACCTCAGCCCGCAGGTGGTTATCCGCGAGAACATAGAAATAGAGAAGCCAGGGGGACAAATAGAAGTAGTACATGCAGCCAAGGAAATCAAGGCAACGCAGACCACCATCCCGTTCTTCAAAAGCAACAACTTCGACTATTCCGACTTAGTAAGCTTTATGGGTGAACATGCCCAAACAGCAGGTTGGATATTGTTCGTGATTATCACTATTTTCGTAGTTACCGCCGTCAGCAACGGAGCCAACCTGAATGACGGAATGGACGGAATGGCGGCAGGGAACTCCGCCATTATCGGACTGACCTTGGGAATACTCGCCTACGTGTCGAGCCACATTGAATATGCCGGCTACCTGAATATCATGTACATTCCCGGCTCGGAAGACTGGTAATCTTTATCTGTGCCTTCATCGGTGCACTTATCGGCTTCTTATGGTACAATGCCTATCCGGCCCAAGTATTCATGGGCGATACGGGCAGTCTGACCATTGGAGGAATCATCGCAGTATACGCCATCATTATTCACAAGGAACTGCTGATACCCATCCTTTGCGGTATCTTCCTGGTGGAGAACCTCTCGGTCATCCTGCAACGCCTCTACTACAAGACAGGCAAGCGGAAAGGCGTGAAACAACGTCTCTTCAAAAGAACGCCGATACACGACCACTTCCGCACTTCCATGAGCCTGATAGAACCGGGATGCAGCGTGGTATTCACCAAACCGGACAAGCTGTTCCACGAATCCAAAATCACCATCCGCTTCTGGATTGTGACGATTGTACTGGCAGCGATAACAATTATAACATTAAAGATTAGATAATGTGGGATGCATTAGCATAGTTTCCACATTGACATATTAGTATATAAATATTATGAGTAGAATTGTAGTATTAGGAGCTGGCGAAAGCGGCGCAGGCGCTGCTGTACTGGCCAAAGTGAAAGGTTTCGACACGTTCGTCTCCGACATGTCTGCCATTAAAGACAAATACAAGGAACTGCTGGATAAATACGGCATTGCTGGGAAGAAGGACACCACACAGAAGAGCTGATTCTGAATGCTGACGAAGTGGTGAAAAGCCCCGGTATCCCCAACGACGCTCCGCTCATTGTGAAATTAAAGGAAAAAGGTACGCCCATCATCTCTGAGATAGAGTTTGCGGGACGGTACACTGACGCAAAGATGGTCTGTATCACCGGCTCAAATGGAAAGACTACAACCACCTCGCTCATTTATCACATCTTCAAGAGTGCAGGACTGAACGTCGGCCTCGCCGGCAACATCGGCAACAGCCTGGCCTTGCAGGTAGCCACGGAGCAGCATGATTACTACGTCATTGAGCTGAGTTCCTTCCAACTGGACAATATGTATAACTTCCGTGCCAACATTGCCGTACTGATGAACATCACTCCGGACCACTTGGACCGTTACGACCACTGTATGCAGAAATATGTGGACGCCAAATTCCGCATCACCCAAAACCAGACACCGGAAGACGCTTTTATCTTCTGGAACGACGACCCCATCATCAAGCGCGAACCTGGACAAGCATGGCCTGCGCGCCCATCTTTACCCGTTCGCCTGCCGTAAAGGAAGACGGAGCCATCGCATACGTGGAAGACGGTGAAGTGGAAATCAACGAACCGATAGCCTTCAATATGGAGCAAGAGGAGCTGGCGCTGCACGGCACACACAACTTATACAATTCATTAGCCGCCGGTATCTCGGCCAACTTGGCCGGTATCCGAAAAGAATATATCCGCAAGGCTTTGTCCGACTTCAAGGGAGTGGAGCACCGATTGGAGAAAGTAGCCACCGTACGCGGCGTAAGCTTCATCAATGATTCCAAGGCAACGAACGTAAACTCCTGCTGGTATGCCCTGCAAAGCATGACCGGCAAAACCGTACTTATCCTCGGCGGTAAGGACAAAGGAAATGATTATACGGAAATCGAAGACCTTGTACGCGAAAAGTGCTCTGCCTGGTATATTTGGGATTACACAACGAAAAGCTGCACGACTTCTTCGACCGCTTAGGATTGCCCGTAGCTGATGTTCAGACCGGCATGAAGGATGCCGTAGAAGCAGCCTTCAAACTGGCAAAGAAAGGTGAAACCGTGTTGCTCAGCCCTTGCTGTGCCTCCTTCGACCTCTTCAAGAGTTATGAAGACCGCGGCGAACAGTTCAAAGCATGTGTCAGAGCACTATAAAAGACAAGTGCCGCATGAGACTGTCAACTTGTAATTCTTTAATTATTAATTTTTAATTTGCGAAGCATTGGATTTATTAAAGAGCATATTCAAAGGCGACAAAGTGATTTGGATTATTTTCCTTTTCCTTTGCCTCATCTCCATCACAGAGGTATTCAGTGCTGCCAGTACGCTGACCTACAAGAGTGGCGACCACTGGGGACCGATTACGCAGCACAGCATTCTCCTGATGGTAGGTGCCGTCATTGTAGTACTGGTACACAACATCCCCTATAAATGGTTCCAGGTGTTCCCGGTATTCTTGCTTCCGATATCCATCGGACTGCTGGCTTTTGTGATGCTGATGGGATTCATTACCGGTGACCGCGTAAACGGCGCAGCCCGCTGGATGACCTTCATGGGCATTCAGTTCCAGCCGTCGGAAATAGCGAAGATGGCCGTCGTCATCGTTACAGCCTTTATCCTCTCGAAAGGGCAGGACGAAGACGGTGCAAGTCCGAAAGCCTTTAAGCGCATCATGATTATTACCTGCATAGTCTGTGGCCTTATCCTGCCGGAAAACTACTCAACGGGAATGTTGCTCTTCGGAACGGTCTACCTAATGATGTTCATCGGGCGGGTATCTGCAGGAACCTACTGATACTGGGAGGAGGGATTGTGGCATTCGTTACAGTCTTTGTTGCCTTCCTGCTGGCCACGCCAGACAAGACATTGGAAAATATACCGATGGGACACCGTTTTACCACTGTAAAATCCCGTATTGCAGACTTTACCAACAAGGAAGAAGTTCCTGCTGCCAAATTCGACATCGACGGCGACGGGCAAGTGGCACATGCCCGTATTGCCGTAGCTACGAGTAACGTTGTAGGCAAGGCCCGGGAAACTCCGTACAACGTGACTTTCTGAGCCAGGCATTCTCCGATTTTATCTATGCCATCATCATTGAGGAACTGGGACTGGTAGGCGGGATAGTCGTTGTGTTCCTTTATGTCTGCCTATTGGTGCGAGTAGGCCGTATCGCCAAAAATGCGACCGCACCTTCCCCGCTTTCCTCATTACCGGAATAGCCTTGCTACTCGTCACGCAGGCGTTGTTCAACATGATGGTTGCCGTAGGTCTGGCACCCGTCACGGGACAACCGCTTCCGCTCATCAGCAAGGGTGGTACATCCACTTTCATCAACTGTGCCTACATCGGCATGATACTGAGCGTCAGCCGCTATACAGCCAAACTGGAGGAACAACGGATGCATGATGCACAAGTGACTATGCTGGTGGATACCGGAAATGCAGAAAACCTGAAACAACCGATCGACAGCGAGGCACAAACAGCCGCCGAACCGACAGCAAAGGTACTGAACAGTGATGCGGAGTTGAATACAGCCTCTCCCTATAGGGAGGGGAGAAA
>ENA-OQDF01000214-OQDF01000214.1-human-gut-metagenome-genome-assembly--contig:-NODE-214-length-22717-cov-2.255378_pt1 | contig 22717 bp, 29 predicted proteins | sample MGYA00242769_ERZ504597 | MGnify/ENA primary metagenome ERZ504597 (study PRJEB26092, sample SAMD00036305) | human gut metagenome | host: Homo sapiens | study: EMG produced TPA metagenomics assembly of...
TATTATTTTGCTGTTCTTTAGTATTTATGTTGGTAGTTGCTTTGTTACGGTAGGCAAGCTGTTCTCTACTTTGTTTGGCCTTGATTACGCAACCATGATGGTGTTGGGTGCTTTGATTGTATTTCTATACACCTTTGTTGGCGGCTATCTTTCGGTTTGTACGACTGACCTTATTCAGGGAACCTGATGGTTTCTGCCTTAGTTATTGTGTTTGTTGGCTCGGTTGCACAAGCGGGCGGCATTGACAATACGGTTGCTTTTTTGCAGAACATTCCTGGCTTCTTGTCGGGTACGCAGATTGCAAACCCGATTTTGGATGAGAATGGATTACAGGTAGTCCAAGACGGTATGCCTTTGTTTGGCGCTGCGACTGATTATGGCATTGTTACTATCATCTCAGGCCTTGCTTGGGGCTTAGGATATTTTGGTATGCCTCAGGTTTTGGTGCGCTTTATGAGTGCTACCCATTCGTTTGAGTTAACCAAATCTCGCCGTATCGCTACGGTATGGGTTGTAATATCTCTGAGCACTGCAGTGTGCATTGGTTTGATTGGTAGGGCAGTGATTCCTGCAGAATTCTTGTCGCAGGCATCAGCAGAAAATATCTTTATCGTGCTCTCTAATATGCTTTTACCCTCATTTATGTGTGGTTTGGTAGTTTCAGGTATCTTTGCGGCTTCTATGTCTTCGTCGTCTTCGTACCTTCTTATTTCAGGCTCTGCGGTTGCAGAAAATATTTATCGTGGACTTATAAAGAAAGACGCGACTGATGCGCAGGTCATGATTGTGGCCCGATTGACACTGGTAGTCATTTGATCTTCGGTATTGTGATTGCACTGGATGAAAATTCGTCAATCTTCCAGGTTGTATCGTATGCATGGGCGGGATTCGGTGCGTCATTTGGTCCTTTAATGATAATGAGCCTCTATTGGCGTCGTACTAATCTCAAGGGTGCATTGGCAGGCATGATTGTTGGAGCAGTGACCGTTCTGGTTTGGAATACCTTCATTTCGCAACTTGGCGGAATATTCGCGGTATATGAATTGCTGCCTGCTTTTGTTTTGAGTTTAATTGCCATTGTGGTGGTATCTCTTGCGACGGAGGAGCCTTCAAAGGAAATCACTAAAGAGTTTGATAGCTATATGGATGCCGATTGCTAGAAATTTAGATACCAATTACTAAAAAATTCTCAAAAATATTTTTTCCAAAATTGGCCAGAACAGCAAAGTTCTGGCCAATTTCTTTTAATAAATTCTGAAGAAAAAGTTAACATTACCTGGTATTATTAGGTAAGTCTTGCGCAGAAGTGAGCAAATTGTGAAATGGATATGCCCGGGGGCGTGTAAGACGTTGACAGGGCGGAATTCCTAGCGTATTATTCCTTTGCTCGCTTGAAGTGCTCAGGCACTTTCTAGCAGGCAGCAGCTTGAAAATTGCACATGATCACAAGCGAATTCGGGAGTGTTCCAGAGCGGTCAAATGGGACGGACTGTAAATCCGTTGGCTCAGCTTCCAAGGTTCGAATCCTTGCACTCCCACCATCTCGCCCACATAGCTCAGCAGGTAGAGCACTTCGTTGGTAACGAAGAGGTCAGCAGTTCGAGTCTGCTTGTGGGCACCATTTAATTATGGCGGTGTAGCTCAGTTGGTTAGAGCACACGGTTCATACCCGTGGCGTCACTGGTTCGAATCCAGTCACCGCTACCAAATTTTCTCGCTTACGCACGGTAAGCTTTTACTTTTATCGTTTTGCGTTCAGAAAGTGGACGCGCCTTCCAACAATCAAGGAGGAACAATGGCTAAGGAAAAGTTCGAGCGTACTAAGCCCCATGTTAACATTGGTACTATCGGCCATGTTGACCACGGCAAGACCACGCTGACCGCTGCGATCTCCAAGACCCTGTCTTCAAACGACGGTTCTCATGGTACTGCTCATGCAGACTTCACCGCATTTGAGGATATCGACAAGGCTCCTGAAGAGCGTGAACGCGGTATTACCATTTCTATTGCTCACATTGAGTATGAAACCGACACCCGTCACTATGCACACGTTGACTGCCCAGGACATGCTGACTACGTAAAGAACATGATTACTGGTGCTGCTCAGATGGACGGTGCTATTCTTGTTATCGCTGCTACCGATGGTCCTATGGCTCAGACTCGTGAGCACATCCTGCTCGCTCGTCAGGTAGGCGTACCTTACATCATCGTTTTCCTGAATAAGTGCGACATGGTTGACGACGAGGAACTCATCGAGCTTGTTGAGATGGAAACTCGCGAACTTCTCACCGAGTATGGTTTCCCTGGAGACGACACCCCAATCATCCGCGGTTCTGCTCTTGGCGCTCTTAACGGCGAGCCAGAGTGGCAGGACAAGATCTGGGAGCTCATGGAAGCAGTAGACACCTACATTCCTACCCCAGAACGTGACGTTGACAAGCCATTCTTGATGGCTGTTGAAGACACCATGACCATTACTGGTCGTGGTACCGTAGCAACCGGTCGTGTTGAGCGCGGTGTTCTTCATGTTAACGACGAACTCGAAATCGTTGGTATCAAGGAAACCGAGAAGACGGTTTGCACTGGTATCGAGATGTTCCGTAAGCTTCTCGACGAAGCTCAGCTGGCGACAACATCGGTTGCTTGCTCCGTGGTATCAAGCGCGAAGACATCGTTCGCGGTCAGGTACTCGCAAAGCCTGGTTCGGTAACTCCTCACTCTGAGTTCGTTGGTCAGGTTTACATCCTTACCAAGGAAGAGGGTGGCCGTCATACCCCATTCTTCGATGGCTATCGTCCTCAGTTCTACTTCCGCACCACCGACGTTACCGGTGTTGCACATCTTCCAGAGGGCACCGAAATGGTTATGCCTGGCGACAATGTTGAGCTCCGTGGTGAACTCATCCACCCAATCGCTATGGAAGAAGGCCTTCGCTTTGCTATCCGCGAAGGTGGCCGCACCGTTGGTTCCGGTCGTGTAACCCAGATCATCAAATAACTTCGATTGATCTAAAGTTTGTGAATTCGAGGGGAGCTGCTTGCTGCGGGCTCCCTCTTGATTGATCATGATGCAATGGCAAGAATGCTATCAGGTAAGTTAAGGAGTATTGATGCGTACTTTGGTCACTCTTGCATGCACTGAATGCAAGCGTCGAAACTATACGACCAAGAAGAACAAGCAGAATAATCCCGATCGTATTGAGTTCAAAAAATATTGCAAATGGTGTGGACATCACACTTTGCATAAGGAAACTCGCTAAGATTAGGCAATATATAGGCCAGTAGCTCCATTGGTAGAGCGGCGGTCTCCAAAACCGCATGTTGGGGGTTCGAGTCCCTCCTGGCCTGCCAGCTTGTTAATGAGCAGCTCATGGGCTGCTTATTTGGCGTATAGAGTAGTAATTTCCAGAGCAGGAAAGTTGTATGGCAAAGAAGTCTAAAACACAGAGAGCAAAAGCGTCTGCCAATCGTGCAGCTAAAAAAGAGCGCGCAGCTAAGCAGGCTCAGGCTACTCCGGTAGTTGAGGAGCAACCAACAAAGAAACGCTTCGGTTTCAAGAAGGCTCCTGCAAAGACCGTCCAAGCATCTTCCAAGCCGGCTCCTAAGCCAAAGAAGGCTGCGGAAAAGCCTAAGAAGAAGCGCTTTGCTTTCCTTTCTGAAGTTCGTTCTGAAATGCGTCGTGTTACCTGGCCTACTAAGCAAGAAGTTTTGCAGTGGACCGGCGTGGTAATCGTGGCGCTCTTGTTCTTCGGTGTATTTGTTGTCGTTCTTGACGACTGGGTAGTAACCCCGATTCTTATGGCTATTTCTGGTTTGGGGGCTTAATCCATGACGAAGAAATGGTATGTCCTTCACACGTACTCGGGATACGAGAACAAAGTGAAGAAAAATCTTGAGACTCGCATTGAAACTATGGGTCTCGAAAACAATGTGTTCGCTATTGAAATTCCTACGGAAACCGTGACGGAAATCAAAGAAGGCGGACGTCGTGTGGAAAGCGATAAAAAGGTATTTCCTGGCTATGTGCTTGTCCGCATGGAACTTGATGATCGTAGCTGGGCTGCGGTTCGAAATACTCCCGGTGTAACGGGATTTGTGGGTAGTCAAGGTAATCCAGCACCTCTTACCCGCGAAGAATACAACAAGATCATGAAACGCACCTCTCATGAGGCTCCCAAGAAAACTTCAACGCATCTTGAAGTTGGTCAAAGCGTTAAAGTTGTTTCTGGTCCTCTTGCAGAATTCGATGGTGTTGTTTCTGAGGTTTCTCCTGAAGCTGGTAAGGTTAAAGTTCTTGTTTCGATCTTCGGACGCGAAACTCCCGTTGAGCTTTCCTTTGATCAGGTAGCAAACATTTAATTTTGAGAACAATGCGACTTTATGCCCGTATGTGGACGGGGCTTCTCATAAAGTTCGCTTGTCATATAGCGGTAAACAATTTATTTCAGTCGAAAGGAAGCAACTGAAATGGCTGATAAAAACGTAAGCGGTTTCGTTAAGCTCCAGATTCCTGCTGGTGCTGCAAATCCAGCTCCTCCTGTTGGTCCTGCACTGGGTGCTCAGGGCGTTAACATTATGCAGTTCTGCCAGGCTTTTAATGCTGCTACGCAGGATAAAGCAGGCACTATTATTCCTGTTGAGATCACGGTTTACGAAGACAAGACCTTTGACTTCGTTTTGAAGACTCCTCCTGCTGCTTTCTTGATTAAGGAAAAGCTTGGTATTAAGGGAGGCTCTGGTATTCCTCAGCTCAAGAAGGTTGGTGAACTCACCGAAGATCAGCTTCGTGAGATTGCTGAAATCAAGATGCCTGACTTGAATGCTAACACCATTGAAGCAGCTATGGAGATCGTTGCAGGTACTGCTCGTTCCATGGGTGTCACCATTGAGGGTCGTGCTCCTAAGAAGGAATACAAGGTAACCCGTCGTCTGGCTGCTTTACTTCAGGGCGATTCTGCTAATTAATACTTTTAAGCCCGTCGTGGCTTGATTTTTAAGAAACCATATGTGGAAGAGCAAAATAATAGCTCGCCATACCACGAAAGGAATTATCTAATGTCCAAAAAATATGATGAGGCAAAAGCCAAAATCGAAGCAGGTAAAGCATACACTCCTCTTGCTGCAGTTTCTTTGGTAAAGGAAATTCATCCTGCTAACTTTGATGAGACGGTTGAAGTTCACTTCCGTCTGGGTATCGATACCCGTCAGGCTGACCAGCAGCTCCGTGGCACCGTTAGCCTCCCTAATGGCTCTGGTAAGACGGTTCGCGTTGCAGTATTTGCTGAAGGCGATGCTGCTCGTGCTGCAGAAGAAGCTGGCGCAGACATCGTAGGTTCCGATGATCTGGTTGCTGACATTCAGGCTGGTAAGCTTGACTTTGATGCGACTGTTGCAACTCCTGATCAGATGGCTAAGGTTGGTCGTCTTGGTAAGGTTCTTGGTCCTCGCGGTTTGATGCCTAATCCTAAGCTTGGTACTGTTACTCCTGATGTAGCAAAAGCTGTTAAGGAGCTCAAGGGTGGCCGCGTAGAGTATCGTGCAGACCGTTATGGTATTTGTCATGTAGTAATCGGTAAGTGCTCCTTTACTGCTGAGCAGCTTGCAGAAAACTACGGTGCAGTATATGACGAGATTCTTCGTATGAAGCCAGCTGCTGCTAAGGGTAAGTATGTAAGTCTGTAACGGTTACTTCTACTATGGGCCCTGGTGTTACCGTTGATTCTTCCATCAATCGTGAATACACCGCTGCTGAATAACCTATAACGTTTACCGTATTTGACGTAAGGCGTCCCGTAAGGGGCGCCTTTTTTATGCATAAGGATCCCTTGTTTTTTGAAACATATATCAAAAATGATATATACAAATACTCAAACGATATAAAAAACTGATTAATTAGGAATTATTATACAAGTAACTGATAAGTAATAGGTAGGAGGGATCATGACGCAACCTATCGATATCAAAGGTGTAAAACTTGGTGAAGGTCGTCCAAAGACAATCATTTCTCTAATGGGAGCTCATGCAGAAGAAAATGTGGAGCTTATTCAAAAAGGCATTGCTGCAGGAGTTGAATGTTTTGAGTGGCGCGGTGATTTTGCTGCTGATGTTCACGATCCTGAGGCAATGGCAAAGCAGTCTGTTGAGATTGGGAAAGCTTTACAGAATGATCCTTATCTTTTTACATTCCGTTCTACAAGCCAAGGTGGCCAGCTTACCATTCCTGTTGAAGAATATGTAGCGCTTAATAAGGCAATTATTGAGGCTGAAGCAATCGATCTAGTTGATATTGAAACTTGGATCGGTGATGCTGCGGTACTCGAGCTTGTTGCATGCGCGCAGCAGCATAAGGTAAAGACCGTAATTTCTTACCATAATTTTGCAGGTACTCCATCGGTTGAATGGATGGTTTCTCTCTTGACACATATGGCTGATTTGGGCGCTGATATTCCCAAGATTGCACGATGGCAAAGGCGCTCAGGATGCATTGAAGCTTCTTGCCGCAACCGAGGAGATGTCTCGTATTCATAGCGATAAACCTCTTCTGACCATGGCTATGGGTCGTGAAGGAAGTATTACGCGTTTAGCGGGTGAGCTTTTCGGTTCTGCTATTACCTTCTGCTCATTAGAAAAGGCTTCTGCACCTGGTCAGGTTCAGGTTGAACAAGCTATTCGTATTATGAATGATTTGCACGAGGTATTAGCATAAGCATCGTTTTTTATGACGCTTACACTGATTGTTAGATAAAAAGGGATAAACAGAAAGAGGGAGCAATTATGTCACAGAAAACTGAGATTAGTGGTCACACTCATCTAATTAGCCTTTTGGGTAGCCCTATTCGTCATTCGATGTCACCAGCTACTCATAACCTTTCGTTTGAAAAACTTGATGTTGATTCAATCTATGTAGTATTCGATGTTAAGCAAGATGATCTACCAGATATCATTGCGGCAATGAAACGCATGGACGGCTGGGATGGCAGCAATGTAACCATGCCTTGCAAGCAGGCAATTATTCCTTTGCTCGATGGCCTGTCTGATAGTGCAGAGCTTATGGGTGCGGTAAATGTGCTAAAGAAAGAAGAGGATGGTCGCATCACTGGTCACAACACCGATGGTACAGGCATGATGCAAAACATTCGCAATCATGGAGAAGAAATTGAAGGTAAGACCATTACCGTATTAGGACCTGGTGGTGCTGGTTCTGCAATTTTAGTTCAGGCTGCTCTTGATGGTGCAAAGAAAGTTCACGTTTTCGCACGCGAAGGTGGTCCTTCTTATACTCGCGCAACAACACTTCTTCCACGCGTTCAGGAGAAGACGGGCGCTGAAATGATTCTCCACGCGTTTGAAAACAAGGACGAAATGGCAGAGGCTATTGCGGAATCCGATATTCTTATCAATGCTACTCCTGTTGGAATGGGTGACAGCGCAGGGGAAACTCCTGTTCCAGCAGAGCTTATCAAAGAGGGAATGGCAGTAGCGGATGCGGTATATCACCCTCGTATGACTCAAATTCTTAAGGATGCAGAAGCTAAGGGTTGCAAGATCATCGGCGGTATTGGCATGATGATTGAACAGGCAGCAACAGGAGAAGAAATTTGGTATGGCGTTAAGATGCCTACTCAAGAAATTTTGGATGAGCTGTTTCCTGAAGAATAATTAAGCTATTTGGGGATGTCCTGTAGGGTGTATAGCTCACAGGACATCCTTGGTATTAGGTCGTTGTCTTTTACTCATGCTCCGTTTATGAATGAGCGCAAAACGAAGAAATTGATAATGATCTTATTGAAGATTATTTGGGGTAACATACGCTATTTCTAAAGGAGTAGTTCTAAAGGAGTAGTGAATTTAAAAGGAGGGGCGCAATGGATTTTCATCAGTTGTATTACTTTAAGGCCATTGCAGAATCCAAAACGATGAGTGAAGCTGCTGATAAGCTTCATATTTCGCAACCTTCTCTTTCACGCGCCCTTCGCCAAATTGAAGAAGAAACGGGTGTGCAACTTTTTGACCGCAAAGGCAGAACGCTAGTACTTAATGATGCGGGTAAAATTGCCTTGCGTTGCGCTAATACAGCGCTTAATGCTCTTGATCGTGTTTCGCTTGAAGTTGAGCTCTATCAGAAAAGAAAGAGCACGTAATTACTCTTTATGCACCTGTTCCTATGGGGAATAACGAAACCATCCTGATGCGTTTTAAGGAAATGCATCCTCAGGTGTTGTTGCGGGTGAGCGATTCTAAAAAAACGGACTACACCGAAGAAATACCTCATTTGATATTTTTTGCTTCTCCTAAATATCATCAAGGGGGAGAGTATACGCTTTTAGGAAAAGAATGCATTGCTCTTCTCGTGTCAAAGAACTCTGAATACGCGTCACAAAAAACGGTTGCTTTGGCAGACCTATATAATGAACCATTTATTGTGAATCCAGTGGGCTCATTGCGTAACATTGTGGACAGCATGTTTCAAGAAGCAGGCTTTAGTCCGAACTTGTATATGGAGAACCAGTCCTATACCCAAATACAGGAAATGGTCGCACGTGGAGTGAGAATTACCCTAGCGCCAATGGTCACCTGGCAAATGACAGCAGGATGATCTGGTGTATGTTCCTTTGAGCGATGTGAAAAGAACGCGTTACCTCTATTTGCGCGTTCCCGAAAATGCCCCTACTTCGCCTAAGGTTGATGCGCTCAAAAGTTTTTAATTGATTACTTTGCCGAAGCGTGCAAAGAATAAGCAACTTGCTGTGTCGTAGGTGACTTTCATCGTGTTGCAAGCTGCAATCGTTGCGTTGTGTGACAAATGGGTTCTTTTATGCCCCTTTGTTGAAAGGGTGTTTTGAATACCGATATCCTCCGAACTTTTAAGTATAACGATTATAATGAAATGTGATAATTAAACATTGAGTTATGAGCTTGGTTTCTTTTTCTGAGATTACTCAAAAAAAAGGACCGAACGGAGGATATTCATGAGTGAAAAAACACAGAGCGCAAAAGACCTTGCGGCGCGACTTCTTCAATCAAAAGATTTAATCAAAGAAGTAGTTCTTGCCTTGGCTGGTTCAACGCGACGTGATCGTCAAAATACTTCATCTGTGCTTGCTCAAGTTGCAAAACTCGATCCCGAAGTGCTTGTTCCTTACACTAACGATTTTATTGATGCTCTCAATCGACCTGAAGCTCAGACGCGTTGGGAATCCCTTGATGTGCTTACCGAGCTCGTTCCTTTCGATTCTCGTACCTGCGATAAGGGAATTGCTGGCGCAGAAACGGCGCTTTTTGATGAAGATAATGGTTTTGTTCGTCTGTCGGCACTTCGTTTTTTGTGTACTCTTGGTGCTACGACTGAAAATCGTTCTCAAAAAGTGTGGCCACTTCTTGATGAGGCAATACAGTGTTACCACGGCGATTATGAATATCAGGATATGCTAACCGCGCTCATTTCTTTTTCTACGGGCAAACTTGCTCCAGAGGTTAAAGAAGGCTTAAGCGAAAGAGTTGCTTTCGATGCGCAGCACAGCAAAGGAGCACTTAAACGTCGCAGCCAGCAGATCATAGATAATCTTGCTTAAAAGGTAATAAAGGTATTCTTTAAAAGCGCTCAATGAGCGCTTTTTTATAAAGGGTAGCGAGTGAATTCTCTAGAAAGGTGACGTCTATGGTCGTTTCTAGAGAGCCGCGTAGAGAAATCTACGTTACATTTTTCAATACTCCACTATGATAGAGCGCTACAAAGCTACACTTACATACGTCTATAGATTCAATAAAAGTTAATTCTGCCGTAAAAGACTTGTTAGTAGATTTACCGAGGAGAGATTGATGGCAAAACATACGGTGACCTTAATTCCGGGAGATGGTATCGGGCTTGAAACGACGGCGGCTATGCAACGAGTGGTAAAAGCTGCAGGCGCAGATATCGAATGGGAAATTGCTGAAGCGGGCGCACATATGATGGATGCCTGTGGTACTCCTTTGCCGGAAAGCACCATCGAAGCAGTTCGTCGTAATAAGGTTGCAATTAAGGGACCTATTACTACTCCGGTAGGAACAGGATTTAGAAGCGTTAATGTAGCATTGCGTAAATCTCTTAACTTGAATGTATGCTTGCGTCCTGTTATGTCTATTCCTGGTGCAGGCGGGCGCTATTCTGATGTTGATCTTGTTATCGTTCGTGAAAACTCCGAAGACCTTTATGCGGGTATCGAGTTTGAAGAAGGAAGCCAGGGAGCAAAAGATCTCATTGCCTTTTGTCAGGAACAAAATGCGGGTACTATCCGTCCTGATTCAGGTATTTCTATTAAACCGATCTCCGTAACGGCATCACAAAATATTGTTCGCTTTGCTTTTGAATATGCCTTAAACATGGTAAGAAGAAAGTAACCGCAGCCCATAAAGCAAATATTATGAAGTATTCTGATGGCTTATTTTTAAAGGCTGCTCGTGAAGTAGCTAAGGAATATGAGGGCAAGGTTGATTTTAATGACAATATCATTGATGCCTTCTGCATGAATATTGTTATGGATCCTTCCCAATTCGAGGTAATTGTATTTCCGAATTTATATGGTGATATCGCAAGCGATCTTTGTGCGGGCTTAGTGGGCGGATTAGGCATTGCGCCTGGTGCAATATCGGGCCAGATTACGCGATTTTCGAAGCGGTACACGGGTCAGCTCCAGATATTGCGGGGAAGGATCTCTGTAATCCAACTGCTGAAATTCTTTCCGCAGCGATGATGTTAGACCATCTTGGTGAAATGGAGATTGCAGAAAAGATTCGTTCTGCTGTGCGCGAAGTATATGCTCAAGGTAACGTGCTTACTGCAGATATCTGCAAAGCAGTAGGTTCAAACCAGAGCCCTGCAACGTGTACTCAGTTTACTGATGCACTCATTGCTGCTTTGTCGTAGCTGAAAGAGTTTTGATGCGACAAGGTGGATTTAATCTGAAGCCTAAAAGTAAGACAGACCAAAGCAAATAAACAAGACAGAGTTAGAAAATCTGCTAGATAGAGAGTTTTCAAGAAAGAGGGAGCCGATGAATAACCGCTCAAGCGTCTTGCAAGTTGGTAATACATCCTATACGTATTATCCCGTGTCTGCTATCGAAGGACACGAAAAGTTACCCTATTCGCTTACGGTCCTTTTAGAAAATATTCTTCGCTTAGCGCCAAATGATGAACATGCTGCTAAGCTTGCAGATCGCCTTGTGCAGGCGGGTCTTTCGGGCGAAGTAGGAAGTGAAATTGAGTTTTCTCCGGCACGTGTTTTGTTCCAGGATTTCACAGGTGTCCCCGTTTTTGTTGACTTTGCAATCATGCGTGAAGCGTGTATCGAATTAGGTGGCGACCCAAAAAATATTAATCCACAAGTGCCTTGCGATTTGGTAATAGACCATTCTGTTATTGCTGATGAGGCTGGTTGCGCCGATGCGCTTAAGAATAATATGGCTCTAGAGTTCGGTCGAAACAAAGAACGTTATGAATTTTTGAAATGGGCTCAAGAATCATTTAAGAATGTTCGTATCGTTCCTCCTGGAGTCGGCATATGCCATCAGCTTAACATTGAGCGTTTTGCTCAGGTGGTTATGACTCGCGAGGAAGACGAAAAGAAGTTGCTTATTTTGATACGCTCGTAGGAACGGACTCTCACACACCAACGGCAAATGGTATTGGCGTACTTGGTTGGGGCGTTGGCGGTATTGAGGCGGAAGCAGCAGCCCTTGGACAGCCTATTACTACGCTTGTTCCGCGCGTTATCGGGGTAAAGCTCACCGGTAAGCTTTCTGAAGAAGTGAGCGCAATGGATGTCTCGCTTACCTTTGCGCAGATGCTTCGAGAAGAAGGGGTTGTGGGATGCTTTGTTGAGTGTTTTGGAGAAGGACTCAACAGCTTGAGTGCTACTCAGCGTGCATGTATTTCCAATATGACGCCTGAATATGGTTCAACGTGCACCTTATTCCCGGTAGATGAAAAAACTCTTGATTATCTGCGTCTTACGGGCAGGAGTGAGGAACATATCGCTTGGTGGAAGCTTATGCGAAGGCGCAAGGTTTTTGGAATGATCCTGATTCAACCCAGCGAGTCTATTCGAAGTTCTCGAAATCGACCTTTCTAGCGTCACTCGAAGTGTTGCAGGACCTTCCCGTCCGCATGATCGTATAGATGTCACTCGAGCAAAGCAGGCTTTTGATCGAATCTGCTCAGAACGTAAGCTTGACACTGAAAAGACAGTAGAGGTAAACATCTTAGGCGAAACTCAGGAACTCTCTCATGGTGCTCTTGCTATTGCTGCTGTTACGAGCTGCACTACGGCAACTGATGCAAGCATGATGTTGGCGGCAGGAGTATTGGCAAGAAATGCTCAGGCAGCAGGACTACATCCTAAGCCTTGGGTAAAAACTATTCTCGCACCAGGATCGCGTGCAACCGAAGATATTTTGGATGCAGCAGGTCTTATGCCAGCACTTCGTGATTTAGGGTTCTATACTTGTGGTTTTGGATGCATGAGCTGTATCGGAAATTCTGGTCCTATTTTGCCCTTCATGCATGAGATAGCAACGACATTGAGTTGGCAAGCATTCTTTCTGGCAACAGAATTTCGAAGGCCGCATTTCTCCCGATGTTTCCCAGAACTATCTCTGTTCTCCTGCATTGGTTATTGCCTACTCGCTGGTAGGAACAATGGATTTTGATTTTGAAACTCAACCAATGGGAGTAAGAGAAGACGGAACAGAAGTTTTCTTGCGTGATATTTGGCCAAATGCCTCAGAGGTAAAAGAGCTGCTTGACGAGTGCTGCACAAAAGAAGTTTTCGACCGCGCAGGAGAGGGTCTCTTTGAGGGTGATGAGGCGTGGCGTTCGCTAGGAAAAGAAGCCAGTGATGTTTTTGCGTGGGATCCGGAGTCAACGTATGTGCGTCGTGCTCCGTATTTTGACGGCATGACCAAGAAACCAGAAGCGCCAAAGGCAATCGAGAATGCGCGAGTGCTTCTCAATGTGGGAGATTTTATTACGACAGATCATATTTCTCCTGCGGGATCTATCGCGAGTGATTCTCCCGCAGCTCGTTATCTTGAGGATCATGGAGTTACGGTGCAGGACTTTAATACCTACGGTGCTCGTCGCGGCAACCATGAAGTAATGATGCGCGGAGCTTTTGCCAATGTGAAACTGACCAATAAATTGGCAGAGGGCAAAAGGTGGATGGACTAAAGATTTTCTTGATGGCGAAATAAAGGCCGTCTACGATGCGGCGAAGCACTATCAAGAGCAGCAAATTCCTTTAGTGGTTCTTGCAGGCAAGATGTATGGTAGTGGCTCTTCTCGTGACTGGGCAGCAAAGGGTCCTATGCTTCAGGGTGTTCGTGCGGTGTTTGCAGAGAGCTTTGAGCGTATCCACCGTTCCAATTTGATCGGTATGGGTATTTTGCCTTTGCAGTTCGAGGAAGGCGAAAATGTACAATCGCTTGGCTTAGATGGAAGCGAAGTAATCACTATCGCCTCGATTGACTTTTCTCGTGGGCTACCTGATCCCTCGGTTGTAGACGTTGTTGCTACAAAGCAGGATGGGTCGAAGGTGTCCTTTAAGGCGATTGTGCGAATTGACACGCCAACTGAAGGTGCGTATTTCTATAATGGCGGAATTCTGCAATACGTATTAAGGAGCCTTTCCTAAGCGTTTGAGGCAAAGGTGGAATTGTAGCGGGGAACGAGTTAAGGTGTCTGCGTGAGGAGTGTCGGTTAGGGAATAGACGTTCGGCATTCTTAAAAGATACAACACTTGCGTGGCCTTGGTGGTTTATAACTCTTTCAGCGTACCAGATTTTCCTGGTACGCCTGTTGTTTTACAAAGATGGGGACATTCTGAGCGAAGAATCAGATACAATAACATGTTACGTACACAAGAGGAAGGAGCCTTATGGCAGATCCAAGTAATCAAGGACCGTCAGTTGGGCAGACTTGCTAAAACAGTTTGGTGCTGCACAGGGTGGCGCTGGATTTGGTGGCGCTGGTGCGAGTGGTGGCGATTCGGGAGGATCCACAGATCCTCGTCGTGGAGGTCGCGGCGGCCGTCCCGGTGGTAACGAATTCAGCGCGTTTCGTGATGCCCTTTCGCAGATGAGCAAAAAGCACTAATTATTATTGCCGTACTGGTTGTGCTTGTTTTGGCATTTTGCTATTGGTGGTTTCATCCACCTATCAACATTCATAGTGTTGATTTATGGTTTGCGCTCGCAATCTTTATTTTGTTGCCTTCGTTTTTGATCTTCTTCTCTTTTAAGCAGATTTATGCCAATGGTATGGGTAAGCGCGAAAAGAGCGAAAAAAAGTCGAAGCGTTTTAAGATTCTAATGTTTGTTCCACTTGCTATTGCGGCAGTTGGTCTTATTGGTGCTTTGCTTTCTTTGAGCTTGTTCCCTGGCAATGCAGAGAAGTATGCAACCATTTTGCAAACTGAAGAAACGGATTTTGCAACCGATATTCAGGAAGTTAATTACTCTGAAATTCCGTTTATCGATCGAGATTCTGCAATGCTTTTGGGCAACCGTACCATGGGTGCGATGGCGGATTATGTTAGTCAGTATGTTATCGACGATATTTATACCCAGATTAACTATCAGGATTCTCCTGTTCGCGTAAGCCCTTTGAATTACGCTGACCTCTTTAAGTGGTGGTCAAACAAGGAAACAGGTATTCCAGGTTACGTAATTGTGAATATGAGCACGCAGGATACGCAGATTGTTCGTCTTGATGACCCTATCTACTATTCTGATTCTGATCCTCTGTTCAATAACGTAGATCGTCATGTTCAGCTGAAATACCCCTTCTACATCCTGGGTGAGAAGTCCTTCGAATTGATGACAACGGCAAACCGTACTGGATTTATCCGGTAATGGACTACAAGGTTGGTCTGTTCGGCGGTCAGACGGTTTCGCGCATTATTTTGTGCGATGCTAACACCGGTGAATGTCAAGACATTGCCATCGAAGATGTTCCGCAGTGGATTGACCGTGCTTACCCTGCAGAATTGCTCATCGAACAGTACAACTGGAGCGGTTCGCTTTCTGGTGGCTGGATTAATTCTTGGTTAGGACAAAGTGGTGTTCGTCAGACTACACCAGGAACTGATGGAAATCTTGGTTATAACTATGTTGTTAAAGATGACGACGTGTGGGTATACAGTGGTGTAACTTCTGCAACTTCTGACAACTCAATTATTGGCTTTGTTCTGATTAACCAACGCACGGCAGAATCTAAGTTCTATCCAGTTGCGGGTGCAACAGAAGATTCTGCGATGAGTTCGGCGGAAGGTCAGGTACAGCAAATGCGCTATACCGCAACGTTCCCCTTGCTTATTAATGTGGCGGTCAGCCTACCTATTCATCGCTTTGAAAGACAGTGCTGGCTTGGTAAAGATGTATGCCATGATTGATATCCAGCGCTATCAGAATGTAGCGGTCGGAAACACCATCAGCGAAACAGAAGATGCCTACAAGCAGCTTCTGCGCAGCAACGGTGTTGAGATCCAGGGTAGTGAAGAGGAGTCAACGGTTACTGAAGGTTCAGCGACGGGTACCATTTCTTTGATTTCTCCCGTTGTTTTAGATGGTAATACTCACTATTACGTCATGCTTTCAGGAAACGACACGCTCTATGATTGCCCTGTTGCAAGTATCGTAGATATTGTTCGTTATAAAGAGGGCGACGATATCACCTTGAACTTCTCGGCTGGTGGAGGATCTCTGGTGGTGGTTGATTCGATCTCCGAGCCAGAATCTCAGGATCAGCAGGTGAATACCGATACCGCAACAGCTGATGCTACCGCCAATACGGGTGCTTCGGTTGACGGAAATAATGGTGCAGCGGCATAAGACTTACTCCGAGTCCTAATAGCTGGACCACACTAGGACCCTAAGGATGGAGTCCTAAAGAAATAATTGGTAGTAAATTCGGTACCAAAATGAATTTATTGCACGGTAAAGGATGCTTCTTTTGAGGCATCCTTTCTTTTTGTCGCTTTTTCATGGAGGTGCGTACTTTTCTCAATAAGCTCTTGTTGACTTAAATGTACATATGTACACTAAATATATAATGTACAAAAGTACATAAACTAGAAGGATAGGGGCTTCGGGAAACTCGCTAGATTTTGTGAAAGCGAGCGAGTTTAGGAAGGCTAACTACTGAAAGATAATTAATAAAACGAGGGTGAACTATCTTATGGAAAACAAAGAAAAAAAGGTACGTTCAAAACGTGATCCGCAGGGGCGTCGAAGAGCCATTGCGCAGGCGGCAGCTGAACTTCTACTTTTCGAGGGTCCTAAAAGCGTTACTCATCGAAGTGTCGCAAAAAAAGCGCAAGTTCCCCTAGGTTCTACTACGCAATATTTTTCTAGCATTAACGAATTGAAGCGGGCGGGATATGACGTTATTTCTCGCGGAGTGGAACGCGGCTATGACGAGCTTATTGCACAAAGCGAGAAAGCTAAGAACGATAGTGAAGCATTGGCAGTATGTATTTATGACTATGTGACCAACATTGAAGAGGTGCGAGCAGATATGGTTTTAAGCGCTGCGGCGATAAAGGATGAAGAGCTGCGCGCTTTGCTCGAGAGAAATAATGAGCGCTATGAAGCTCTTTAAAACAATATATGAGCGATAACCAGGCAAAGATGATTTCGGTTTTCACCAATGGTCTCATGCTTGAAACGGGGATATTTGCTCATCAGTTTAGTGAAGAATTTATCGTGCAAGCCGTAGAAACAATACTGACAAAGAGCAAGGCTTAAGGAGGTTTACTTACTATGTCTTACGATTTGCCGGTGGACAACACTGACGCATCAAAAGATTTAGGCAAAGTAGAAGCGAAAGTTCCCCCTATGTCGCGTATGCACAGGTGGGCGGCACTCATGGTGCTTCTTTTTGCTCAGTTTGTACTATCAATTGACCTTACGGTGCTCAATGTCGCGCTTCCGAGTATGACTGCTGAACTGCAGCCAACTTCAGATGAGCAACTTTGGATTGTGGATGCGTATTCTCTGGTATTAGCGGGGCTTCTAGTTTCGGCAAGCTCTCTTTCTGATCGTGTGGGAAGAAAGAAAATGCTCCTTGGCGGTGCCTTAGTTTTTTGTATTGGCAGTGCTCTCATTCTGTGGGCGAGCACGCCGTGGCAAGTTGTTGCTATTCGTGCTTTCTTGGGCTTGGGCGCAGCAATGATTATGCCCACTACCATTCTATGATTCGAAATATTTTTGTTGATGCTAAAGAGCGAGCTTTTGCACTTGCGGCATGGTCGGTTTTAGGCGGATTAGGAATGGCGCTTGGTCCTATTATTGGAGGCGCACTGTTAGAACATTTAAGTTGGCATGCTGCGTTTCTGGTCAACATTCCTTTAATGGCTTTGGTGCTGGTAGTAGGCTTGTTTATCCTGCCTGAGATTCATGTTGTTGGAAATGGTCCTTGGGATATTCCTGCAGCAATTATTTCTTTGGTTGGTATGGCGTCTCTTATGTGGGGAATCAAGCGCCTTGCAGCAGAAATGAGCCTAACTGATCCTTCTGCGCTTGTAGCTATTATGGTGGGCATTCTCTGTATCGTTGCTTTTGTAGTGAGGGCGCTAAAAACTAACGCTCCGCTTATTGATGTGACGCTTTTTAAGAACCGTATGTTTACGGGAGGAGTAGTCGTTGCCCTAGGTTCTATGTTTGCTATGGCAGCGCTTTTGTTTCTTCTTGCGCAGTGGTTGCAATTAGTTGATGGAAACACTCCTCTTGAATCAGGTATCAAACTATTGCCCTTGGCGGTTGCTTCATTGATTGCGGGCGCTTCTGCTCCTTCGCTCGCAATGCGGTTTCCGGCTCATCGGGTATTGTGCATTGGATTACTTCTTAGTGCGTGTGCGATGTTGATGCTCTTGCCTTTTATGGGTAATCTGTCCTATCTCCCTATAGCAATTTCAAGTGCACTTGTAGGTGCTGGTACCGGAGTACTTGCGATTGGCTCTGCAGCAATCATGAATTCTACTCCGCCCACAAAAGCTTCAAGTGCTGCAGCAATTGAAGAAATTGCCTATGATCTTGGTAATGTGCTCGGTGTGGCAATTATGGGTAGTGTTGCTTCTATTGTCTATCGTTTAGGACTTAATGGGGAAGCACTTGCGTCTGCCGGATTGAGTCAATTCAATATTGATGCTGCGATGCAGTCGTATTCGGCAGCAGTGGTTATCGCCGAGCAGACTGGTGTGGCGGAATTAATACGGGAGGGATCTCGATCGTTTAGCGATTCGATCGTGATTACTTCGGTGCTCGGCGGCATAGTGATGTTAGGCGTAGCGTTTTTAGCATACAAGCTCATCCCGAAGAACTTAGATATTACTGAAGAGGGTTAACAAAACAGCCGAACTTCCAAAATAGTCTGATCTCTCTTTGATTCTTAATCCTAAAAAAGAAAAGGCCAAGAACTTTATTCTTGGCCTTTTGTAGATTGATCGTTGATTGCAGGTTAATCGTCAATCAAAATGACACCCGCGTGGACAGGGCCATGAACGCCTACTACACGCACAAGCTCGATGTCTGCCGTGTTGGAAGGGCCGCTAATAAAGGTGTAATTTGAAGGCATGGATTCACCTGAGGCTACCGCTTCTTCCCAGCTTTCCATAAGTTGGGTCATGTAAGGGAAAATATCCTTCTTGCGAAGAAGGGCGATATGGCCAATAGGAAGTAAGCAGATTGAACGACCTGATTGAACCGTGCATTTTTGGATTACCGTTGCGGTTTCAGCAATTCCAAAGCTAGCAACCGTAATACCAACATCAGCATTTTCAGCTCGTCCAACACTTGCTTCTCGGCTTGTTGGATCCCAGCGAACTCCCATAAGGGAAGCTTCGTTCAGTGCTTCGGGGATTTGGTATTCGTCGATCTCCGGAACATCTGCGAAAACAACATGACCCCCGTCGCCAAATTGCTGTACTAATTCGACTACACATGCACTAACTTCTGCAGGGGTAGCCTGCTTGACTACCGTGCCAACTTTTTCTGCTTCGCGAATAAACCAGCAGGCAAGTTCTTCGGTGGTGTATTTGCGGTAATCGTGGGGCAATGGTGCTTTTGTTGCGGCACAGGGAGTAACACTTGTGGGGACTTCTGTGCGACCAAGAGCGTGAGAAATAGGCTTTAAAAACTCTTCAAGACTTACAGTACTCATTAGTCCTCCTTTCGCGTAGAACTTGTAGGTAAGGAGGTTTCATCCGCTTTGTAGGTGTTAAGGTTTTTCTCTCCTGCATTATGAACGCGGCTTGCTGCTGCAGATATTTCTCGTGCAGCTTTGGTGCGCTGTGCAGCATTTCTTTCTTGCTTGTGATGCGCAAACCAGGTGCGGAATTTTTCTTTATTCATTGGATCCAGGTTGCGTGAAGCTGTCCAGCCGTTCAGAACTGGAATAAACGTGGTGCTTTTATCTATTTGGTTTGTATTGCCTGTAAGCGCCTTCATGATGGAGGGAGCTACCGTTGTTGCAATACCGTAGAGTGTTCGGTTGGAGAACGTAGCTGCAGCGGCGCTAAATGCTGCCTTTTCTGCGGGTGAAACATACCCAAGCGAGACAATATTGCGACGATGTTGCGCAATAAGATCTGGAAGAGGTATTTTCACGGGGCAAACATCTGCACAGGAACCGCAAAGGGAACAAGCATAAGGCAGTTTTGCGGTTTCCTTGTAGCCTACAAGAAGGGGAGTAAGTACGATTCCCATAGGACCGGATAGATTGAACCGTATCCATGACCGGTAATGTGACGGTACACCGGGCAGGAATTCATGCAGCGCCGCAGCGAATACAACGAAGCATTGGTTTAAAGTTGCTACCAAGGATGTTGGTGCGACCATTATTGACCATAACGATGTGGACATTCTTGGGGCCATCAGCTTCGTTTTCGCGACGACAGCCAGTGTTTATAGAAAATGAACCAGAAATTTTTGCGCCAACAGCGCTGCGAACTAACAGCTTCATCATGACATCAAGAGAGCGCAAATCAGGAACAATGCGCTCGCATCCCATAACGATGATCTGGGTTTCAGGAATGCTTGAAGCCATACGGGCGTTTCCTTCGTTGGAAACAAGGGTGCAGGATCCTGTCTCAGCAACTCCAAAATTGCATCCCGTTACTCCCACTGAAGCGTTCATGAATTCAGGGCGAAGAATGGTGCGAAGAAAACGGGTGATTTCTTCGGGATCGTCGCTTCCTGTATATCCTTTTCGTTCACGATAAAGGTCACGAATAGAGATTCGGTCAAAATGGAGTGCAGGAACAACAATATGGAAGGTGCATTGCCTGCGGTTTGAATAATATGTTCTGCGCAGTCAGTTTCGATAGCTGAAATGCCGTGCTTTTCCAAAAACTTGTTGAGTCCGATTTCTTCGGTCATCATGCTTTTTGACTTTACGCATGATGTAGCACCAAGGTCTTCAAATATATCCAGAATGCAATCAAGGCATCGGTGTCGGTGGGAGCGAAGTAGACCTGTGCACCATTTTTTGTGCGTTTGTGGCAAATTCTTTGACGTAATAATCAAGGTTCGCGAGAACATGATCGCGTATCTCTGCAGCGTGGTCGCGAAACTCTTCCCAGTTTTCTACTTCAGCAACTAGGGCATTGCGCTTTCCTGTAATGACATCTTGTGCTGTTTCGATTGCGCGGTGTTTAAAAGTGTCAGATAGTGAGCGGTGAATACGCTCTTCAAGGGGCGCATCGTCGTAGATAATCGAGGACATAAGCTACGCCTCCAATCGTGAATCAAGAATTTGGGCGATATGAAGAACTTCATGTTGCTTGAAACAATACCTGCTTCTCGCATGCGATCGAGAGCGCCCTTAATATTCATGAGGCAAGCCTGGTCGGCTCCACAAAGATAATCAGCTCCCGTAGCAAGAGCGAAAGCTACTTTCTTGAACCATGTGGCCAGAAACCTCGGGCTCTTTAACGCTAAACGTGCCGCCAAAACCGCAGCAACGATCCATCTCGGGCATTTCGATATAGGTGAGACCTTCTACATTTTTAAGAAGGGTCAAAGGCGGCTCTTTTACTCCGAGCATGCGTGTCAAATGGCAGCTTGCGTGGTAGGTTACGGTTCCGTCGAGGTGAGCTCCTACGTTTGTTACGCCAAGTACTTCTACAATGAATTGGGTAAATTCGAAGATGCGGGGAGCGAGTTCAGCAATTTTTTGGCTATATTCCTTATCATCTTCAAAAAAGTGAGGGTATTCAGCTTTGATAGCCCATGCGCAAGATCCTGTAAGGGAAACAATCGTGTCATATTTGCTATACGCATCTATAACTTCTTCATCATGGGTTTAGCTTCTTCGATATACCAGAATTGGTAAAAGGCTGGCCACAGCAAACATGATCATCGGGAAGTTCAACTTCGCAGCCGAGACGCTCTAGTACGTTAACGGCAGCAATTCCAACTTCGGGGTAGAACATGTCAACCATGCAGCCCGGGAAGAACGCAACTTTCATAAAGGGTCCTTTCTCGTTGATTTCTTTAGCTTCAGGGTTTCCGCTCAAAATGGCAAGGTAGTGTTCGTGGACGAGAAAGGTAGCCAAGTAAGTGGTTTAAATTTGCGGAGAAAAGGAAGAAAATGTGAAATTATCGTTTGGCGTACGAGTAAGTAGTAATTATCTCTTGACGCATATCATTTAATTTGTAATCATAATTCGGCTGCAAAAAGCAGCCTGAACTATACAATGTTCCGCTGCCCTAGACAGCTGGTACCAAAAGGTTTAATCGCGAAAGCGGCCCGCCGAGGTGGTTAGTAAATGTTAAGTCTTTACCGACCCCCTGCTGTCATGAGCTAGGGGGTCGTTCTTTTCAAGGCTCGACCCACCCAATGGTGCGGAACTTGATGCTTTGAAAGGAGGTGCACAACACATATGCCAAGCGTACAGAACACTGAAAGGCTCGCTGAGATCAAGGAAGACCTTACCGACATTCAAGCAATGTGGGTAGTTGACTATCGTGGCCTTACGGTAAAGCAGTCTGAGCAGTTGCGTAACAGCATCCGCGAAGCAGGTGCGATCATGAAGGTTCATAAGAACAAATTGGTTCGCCTTGCTCTCAAAGAGCTCGACATGCCTGAAATGGACGAGGTTCTTGCTGGTCCTTCCGCTTTTGTTTTTGCAGAGGGCGATCCTGTTGCTTCTGCAAAGGCTTTGAAGGATTTTGCTAAGGCTAATGAGAATTTGGTAATCAAGGGCGGCATGATGGACGGTGCGTTCGTCGATGCTGAAGCAGTTGAAAAGATCGCAGCTCTTCCTTCTCGCGAAGAACTCATCGCCAAGCTTCTCGGCAGTCTTCAGAACCCTATGGTCAAAACCGTACGTGTGCTCAATGGTCCAATGGAAGCATTTGCACGCTGCGTATCTGCTATCGCAGACCAGAAGGATGCAGCTTAAAAGTACTGCAACCGATGAAAGACATCATTCAAGCAGCATAAGAGCTGCTTAGGTGCCAATCGGCGCCACTTCTGCAGCAAAAGCTGCAAAAACGTTGAAATTATCTGCACTCTGCAATGCATGGTGCACTTAAAAGAAAGGGAGTCATATCATGGCTGTAACTCGTGAAGAGATCGTAGAAGCATTGAAGGAAATGCCTGCTCTCGAGCTTTCTGAGCTCGTAAAGGAACTCGAAGAAGTATTCGGCGTATCTGCTGCTGCTCCTGTAGCTGTAGCT
>ENA-OQDF01000217-OQDF01000217.1-human-gut-metagenome-genome-assembly--contig:-NODE-217-length-22626-cov-7.907463_pt1 | contig 22626 bp, 33 predicted proteins | sample MGYA00242769_ERZ504597 | MGnify/ENA primary metagenome ERZ504597 (study PRJEB26092, sample SAMD00036305) | human gut metagenome | host: Homo sapiens | study: EMG produced TPA metagenomics assembly of...
CGCTGATTATGAGTATTATTTATAAGGCAAAACCGGAAGACGTCAAACTGATCATGATCGACCCGAAGGTCGTTGAGCTTTCTGTTTATAACGGCATTCCGCACCTTTTATCCCTGTTGTCACAGACCCGAAAAGGCTTCCGGAGCTCTGAACTGGGCGGTTGCGGAGATGACAGACCGTTATAACAAATTTGCGGAATTCAACGTGCGCGATATGAAAGGCTACAATGCGAAAGTTGCCGAGCTGCCGCCGGATGAAAACGGCAAAAAACCGGAAAAACTGCCGCAGATCGTCATTATCGTGGACGAGCTTGCCGACCTGATGATGGTTGCGCCGGGAGAAGTGGAGGATGCGATCTGCCGTCTGGCACAGCTTGCCCGTGCGGCCGGCATCCATCTGATTATTGCAACACAGAGACCTTCCGTCAATGTCATCACTGGTCTTATCAAGGCAAATATGCCGTCCCGTATTGCATTCTCGGTTTCTTCCAGCGTAGATTCCCGTACGATCCTCGACATGGGAGGTGCGGAAAAACTGCTTGGAAAAGGCGATATGCTCTACAAGCCGCAGGATTACCAGAAACCGGCCCGTCTGCAGGGATCCTTTGTTTCGGATAAAGAGGTCAGCGATGTCGTTGCCTACTTAAAAGATCACTACGGCGAGAACGCTTATGATCCGGATATCGAAAAACGGATTCACACCGTAAGCCTGGATGGCGGTTCTGCCGCAGGCGGCGGAGATAACCGCGATAATTACTTCGTGGAAGCCGGAAAATTTATCATCGAAAAAGATAAGGCATCGATCGGCATGCTCCAGAGAGTGCTGAAAATCGGTTTCAACCGCGCGGCCAGAATCATGGATCAGCTCGCGGATGCCGGTGTCGTAGGACCGGAGGAAGGAACCAAGCCGAGAAAAGTTCTGATGTCCATGGAACAGTTCGAAAATTATCTGGAGGAACACGGATGATGGGAAAAGATGTTGTCCGTTGTTTACAAATAACCGGAAACGTGATAAAGTATTAACATAAAATGCGCGAAAATCCAAGTCGTGCTTTTGTTAAAATATTTCTAACAAGATTAGGAGGATATTATGTACAAGATTCAAGAAGCGGAAATGCTCGCGAATAACATCTACCGTATGGTAGTAGAAGCACCGCGAGTAGCACAGCACTGCCTCCCTGGACAGTTTGTTATTGTCAAGGCAGATGAAGAAGGAGAAAGAATTCCTCTGACCATTTGTGATTACGATAGAGAAGCAGGAACTATCACCATCGTATTCATGCCGATCGGAGAATCTACCAAAAAAATGAAAGATCTCAAAGCGGGAGATGCTTTCATGGATTTCGTAGGACCTCTGGGGCAGCCGTCCGAGTTCTGCAGCGAAGATATCGAAGAACTGAAGAAAAAACGGATCGTATTCGTAGCCGGCGGTGTTGGAACTGCACCGGTTTACCCGCAGTTAAAATGGCTGCATGAGCATGGAATCACTGCTGACGCCATTGTCGGAGCAAAGACAAAAGATCTCGTTATTCTCGAGAAAGAAATGTCTGCTGTCAGCAATCTGTACATAACCACAGACGATGGTTCTTACGTAAGAAAAGGTATGGGTACCGATGTACTCCGCGACCTTGTACAGAACCAGGGCAAACAGTATGATGTCTGTGTTGCCATCGGACCGATGATCATGATGAAATTCGTATGTCTTCTGACAAAAGAACTGAACATCCCGACCGTTGTCAGCATGAACCCGATCATGGTAGACGGAACCGGTATGTGCGGTGCCTGTCGTCTAATGGTAGGCAATGAAGTAAAATTTGCCTGCGTAGACGGACCGGAGTTTGACGGTCATCTGGTAGACTTCGACCTGGCTATGAAACGTCAGCAGATGTATAAGACAGAAGAGGGAAGAGCTCTCTTAAGATACCAGGAAGGCGCAACCCATCACGGTGGATGCGGCCAGTGCGGAGGTGACAAATAATGGCAAAGGGATTAAACAGAGTACCGGTACGTGAGCAGGAGCCGAAGGTACGTGCCACAAATTTTGACGAGGTATGTCTTGGATACAACAAAGACGAAGCAGTAGAAGAAGCACAGCGCTGCCTGGGCTGTAAAAATGCAAAATGTATCACAGGATGCCCGGTTAATATCAACATTCCGGCATTCATTGCACAGGTAAAAGAGGGAAACTTCGAGGAAGCATACAAAATTATCGGTGAGTCCAGTGCACTCCCGCAGTCTGCGGCCGTGTATGTCCGCAGGAGAGCCAGTGCGAGGGCAAATGTGTCCGCGGAATCAAAGGCGACGCTGTTTCCATCGGTAAACTGGAGCGTTTCGTTGCTGACTGGGCAAAAGAAAACGGTATCAAACCGGTTCCGGCAGCAGAGAAAAACGGCCACAAGATCGCGGTTATCGGTTCCGGCCCTGCAGGTCTTACCTGCGCAGGAGACCTTGCAAAACTTGGCTACGATGTAACCATCTTCGAGGCACTTCACAAAGCCGGCGGTGTATTAAGCTACGGTATTCCGGAGTTCCGTCTTCCGAAAGACAAAGTAGTTGCCGCTGAAATCGAGAACGTAAAATCTCTCGGTGTTAAAATTGAGACCAACGTTATCATCGGAAAATCCGTTACCATCGACGAGCTGTTAAAAGACGAAGGATTTGAAGCAGTATTCATCGGTTCCGGTGCTGGCCTTCCGATGTTCATGGGAATCCCGGGTGAGAACGCAAACGGCGTATTCTCCGCAAACGAGTTCCTGACCAGAAACAACCTGATGAAAGCATTCCGCGATGATTACGATACCCCGATCGCACACGGCAAGAAGTTGCTGTAGTCGGCGGCGGCAACGTAGCTATGGACGCTGCAAGAACCGCACTTCGTCTCGGCGCAGAGGTACACGTTATTTACCGTCGTTCTGAGGCAGAGCTTCCGGCCCGTGCAGAGGAAGTTCATCATGCAAAAGAGGAAGGTATCATCTTCGACCTTCTGACCAACCCGGTAGAAATTCTGACCGACGACAAAGACTGGGTAACCGGTATCCGCTGCATCCGTATGGAGCTTGGCGAGCCGGACGCTTCCGGAAGAAGAAGACCGGTTGAGATTCCAGGATCTGAGTTCGAAATTGAAGTAGACGAAGTTATCATGTCTCTTGGTACTTCCCCGAACCCGCTGATTTCTTCCACCACCTACGGTCTGGATGTCAACAGAAGAAAATGTATCGTAGCTGAGGAAGAAACCGGAAAGACCAGCAAAGAGGGCGTTTACGCCGGCGGTGACGCTGTAACAGGTGCAGCAACCGTTATCCTTGCTATGGGTGCCGGAAAAGCCGGAGCTAAAGGAATTGATGAGTATATCAAAAGCAAAAATGCATAAGGCATTGCTTTTCTAAACTAAAAGCATATAGACGCGGACAAAAAGTGATCTATATGGCTTTTGGTGTTTTTGACAGATATCCGAAAGGGTTTTAAGATTACAGAATGAAAATTACGATATTAACAGTAGGAAAAATAAAAGAGAAATATCTGCGGGATGCGATCGCCGAGTATTCGAAGCGCCTCAGCCGCTATGCAAAGCTGGAAATTATCGAGGTGGCGGATGAAAAAACGCCGGACAACGCGAGTGAAACCGTAGAGACGAATATCAAAAATAAAGAAGCAGAGCGCCTTCTCAAATATATCCGGGATGACGCTTATCTGATTACATTGGAAATTAAGGGAAAACAGCTCACATCCGAGGAGCTGGCCCAGAAAATAGATACGCTCGGCGTGCAGGGAACGAGCCATATTATTTTTGTGATCGGTGGTTCCTTAGGGCTTGGCGAGGAAGTTCTGAAGCGTTCAAACTATGCGCTCAGTTTTTCGAAAATGACATTTCCGCATCAGTTGATGCGGGTTATTCTGCTGGAACAGATTTACCGGAGCTACCGCATTAACTGCGGGGAGCCATATCATAAATAGCTGCGAATAAGAGAGGTGTGATTGCGATGCGTGAAATGCGTTTAAAAAAGCGGGAGATTACAGATCCTGAAATTTTAAGAGAAATTCTGGAAAGCTGCGAGGTTGTGCGGATCGGGGCGATGGATGAGGAAGGCATGTTTATCGTGCCGATGAATTATGGATATGATGTCCGGGAAGAAGATGGAACTCTTCACGTCTGTCTGTACCTGCATGGGGCAAAAGAAGGGCGGAAGGCGGCTGCATTTGCAGCGGATCCGCGCGTGGCGGTGGAGATGGATTACAACCATGAAGTGATTACAGGTGACTATACGTGTGCGTATTCCTATGCGTACCGCAGTATCATGGGAAACGGAACCATCACGGAGGTGACAGATCCGGAGGTAAAGAAGAAAGGCCTGGAAAAAATCATGGCGCATATCGCACCGGAGGCGAAGATCGCTTTTCTGCCGGAGATGGTGGAGCGCGTTGCCGTATGGCGCATAGACATCGATACATTTACCGGCAAAGAGCGCAGACGAAAATAGAGTGTTCGAAGCTCCGCAGGCGCAGACGGAAAAAGACAGCAGAAAGGACAGCAGAAATGATTAAAATTGATCTGATTACAGGCTTCCTTGGCTCAGGGAAGACGACTTTTTGAAACAGTACGCAAAGTATCTGATGGCACAGGGAAAGAACATCGGCATCCTGGAGAATGATTTTGGGGCAGTCAATGTGGATATGCTGCTTCTACAGGAACTGCGCGGAGATCAGTGCGAGCTGGAGATGATTTCCGGCGGATGCGACAAAGAGACACACCGCAGACGGTTCCGCACGAAACTGATCTCGATGGGCATGAGCGGCTACGACCGCATTCTCGTGGAACCGTCGGGGATTTACGATGTGGATGAGTTCTTTGACACGCTGTACGACGAGCCGTTGAACCGCTGGTATGAGGCGGGAAGCGTCATCACGATTCTGGATGCCGGGCTCGATGAGAAGCTGTCGGAGGAAGAAGAGTATCTGCTGGCTTCCGAGGCGGCGAACGCTGGTAAAATCGTGCTGAGCAAAGTACAGAATGTTTCGGAGGAAAAGAAAGAAGAAACGATTGCCCATCTGAACCGCACGCTCGAGCAGGCAGGCTGCAGAAGACAGTTTTCTGATGCAGAAATTTTACAGAAAAACTGGGATGATCTGACAGAGGATGATTTCAAAATGCTCTCCGAATGCAATTACCGTTCGGAGGATTACCGGAAGCTGGATTTCGGCGAGCAGCAGACATTTGATTCGCTCTGCTTTCTGGAGCCGAAGATTACGGAAGAAGCGCTGAAAAAGGCAGCAGAAGCAATCTTTGCGGATCCATCATGCGGCAATGTATTCCGGATCAAAGGAATTGTAAAGACGGGCGAAACTGTGTGGAGCGAAATCAATGCGACGCGGGAACAGATGACATTCCAGGCAGTGCCGGAGAGCCAGGAAGTGCTGATTGTAATCGGCGCGGGGCTTTCGAAAGAGCGGATTAGTGGAATTCTCGGAATTAAGTAAAAAATGGAGCATGACGGAAAGGGGTATTTTCCATCATGCTCCTGCTGGTTTGGCTAAATAGCAGTTACTGTAAAATGCGCTGCCGTTCTGACAGTGTGGGGAACGGAATGATTTTGGAATCCCGTGCATCATCCGGTGTACAAAGAGCAGTCAACGGTTGCGGCTGATTTTCCATGGTCTGGAAGGAGAGAATGCCATCTTTCCATAAAACGACATCATCCGGTGAATGGACGGCAAAATAGCGGTGCAGCACATCGAAAAGAGAGGATGGAACTGCCGCAAGATCGTGCTCGGGATCGCTGGAATATAGAAAGATCCGGCTTCCCGGAAAACGACGGGAATGGATACCGGCAGAGGGAGCGGTAAAATCCGGGTTTTCGGTAAAATATAAGGATCTTTCTGCAGGTCCGGAAAACGGAATAGACAGCGTTGTGGAAACAACTGGCGCTTCTTCTGCAAGGGCTGGCTGCTTCTGAAATTTGCACAGGAATGGTATATTTTGAAAAAATGTATATTTCTTTCTCATAAGACTCACCTTTCAGCCGGAAAAGATCTGGCATTTGGCAGGGTGGATGTTATCGTTTACTTTAATTTTATCTTATCAGAAGTGCAGAAATAACAGGGTTAAACATTTGTAAAAAGCGTGTAAAACATCTTAAAGAGAAAGAAAAGAGAGGGGGAATCATATGGAACAGGAAGTAATGCAGGCCATTCGGGCAGAACTGGAAAGCAATATAGATGCAAAATACCGGGAATTTCACAGCTCTCTTGTTCCGGGACAGAACTGTCGGATTCTTGGTGTCCGCATTCCGGTTTCGCGACGGATTGCAAAAGCGACAGCAAGAGACCATTATGAAGTTTATACCGAACAGTTTAATCCGGAAGTCTACGAGGAGCTTCTGATCCGCGGAATGATGATCGGCTACGGAAAGCTGACCCGTGAAGAACAGACGGCAGAACTGGACCGCTTCGTGCCGATGATCAACAGCTGGGGAATCTGTGACAGCTCCTGTGCAACGTGCCATTTTATGAAGAAAGACCAGGAGTATTGGTATGGATATCTGCAGAAATGGCTGAAAAGCAGCCGGGAATATGAAATCCGGTTTGGTGTTGTGTGTCTGCTGGACTTTTTATCAACGAAGCGTATATCGATGCTGTGCTGGAGGAGATGAAAAAGATTCATCACGATGGCTATTACGTAAAATGGCCGTCGCCTGGGCAGTATCGATCTGTTATATTCATTTCCGGAAAAACACAGAAACTGCTGAAAGAAAACAGTCTCGATGACTGGACACATAACAAAACAATTCAGAAAATCAGAGAGTCGCTGCGGATCAGCAAAGAAGAAAAAGAGATGCTGAAAACCTGGAAGAGATAAAAGAAAACCTATCGCCGCGTTTCGAATATCGCAGCAATACGGTTTTCTTTCTCTTTTTGAACTTATTCGTCCCATCCCTCAAAAAGCCGGATGTTGACGGCAATATTTCTTGCAATTTCACCTTCGCTTTTCCCGAGATCTGCCACATCCGATACCGGCGGAAAATCAGGTTCTTCTTCCGTCAGTTCCAGAGAGATCCAGTCATAGGCGGAGTGAATGGCATCTTCCAGCGCCTCGTCGAGGGTATCCCCTTTTGCATAGCAGCAGGCGAGATCTGGAAAATAACCTTCGTAGGTTCCCTGTTCGGTTTTATGAAAAACGGCTGGATAAGTAAATTTCATAGTGTTTCTTCCTTCTTCCTTTTCTTTTTCACGGAAATTCTTTTTTATCGTAGCACTTTTTCTCAAAAGATACAATGCCTAAAATACAATTGATCGTATTTGTAATCTATGCTAGAATGAAAAACAGATAATTGGAAAATACAAATGAAACCAAGGGAGGATTTCTCTTTGATAAAAGTAATTTTGTGGGACATCGACGGAACACTTCTGAATTTTAAGATGTCGGAACGATATGCAATTGAGTACTGTTTCAACAAGTTTCATATGGGAACCTGCACGGACGAAATGCTGCAGCGCTACAGCGTGATCAACCGCGGTTACTGGGAGCGGCTGGAGACGGGAGAGCTTACGAGAGAACAGGTGATGCTTGGACGGTTCCATGAATTTTTGAATCGGAAGGACTGCCGACGGATCAGGTAAAGGTATTCAATGATGAATATCAGATCCGCCTCGGCGATAAGGCTTTCTTCTGCGATCACGGAGATGAACTGGTAAAACAGCTGAAAGCTACCGTAAAACAGTATGCAGTAACAAATGGAACCACTGTTGCACAGGAGCGTAAACTCCGCTTTTCCGGGCTTGATCAGCTTCTGGACGGCGTTTTTATCTCGGAACAGGTCGGTGTGGACAAGCCGCAGAAGGCTTTTTTGATGCGGTATGGAACGAAATCGGAAGTTATGCACCGGATGAGGTTGTGATCGTCGGCGACTCCCTCACAAGTGATATCCGCGGCGGAAAAAATGCAGGAATCCTGACCTGCTGGTACAACCCGGATCATCTTCCGAACAAAATTGAAGTTACACCGGACTGTACCATCGACAATCTTCAGGATATCCTTTCGTATCTGGATGAAAGCAGGTGATTTGCTAATGAGAACACGCGTATTACAGGAAAAAAATTACGCGGAGCGGATGCAGAATGGTGTGGAGCCGTACCTCGCCGCTCATGCAGAAGAATTTTACTGGGAAAGGGAGAGCGGTCATCCGATTCATGTTCTTCGTTACCGCGCATTCCGTCCGAGAGGTGTTGTTGTAATCTCACACGGTTTTACGGAAAATGCAGAGAAATATAAAGAGATCGTGTATTATTTTATCAAAGAGCATTTTCATGTTTATCTGCCGGAACACTGCGGCCACGGAAAGAGCTACCGTCTGGTGGATGATCCGTCGCTTGTTTATGTCGATTCCTACCATCGTTATGTAGAAGATCTGCTCTTTGTTGCACGAAAAGCAAAAGCAGAGGCATGCGGTCTTCCGCTCGTTCTCTATTCTCACTCGATGGGCGGCGGAATCGCAGCAGCAGCGGCCGCCAAAGCGCCGCATCTGTTCCGGAAAGTGGTCTTGAGTTCGCCGATGATCCGTCCGCTGACCGGAAAAGTGCCGTTCGCCGATGCAAAACGGATCGCAGCTTTTGCCTGTGCCACAGAACGAGGCACACAGTATGTGTAGGACAGAAACCATACCAGGGAATCGAAAGCTTTAAACAAAGTTCGTCCCTCTCCCGTCCGCGCTTTCTCTATTACCAGCAGAAGCGGGAAAAAGAGCCGCTGTATCACCTAAATGCCGCTTCTTACGGATGGCTCCATGCCGCCGCACATCTGTACCGCGATCTGATGCGGAGCGGATGGAAACGGATCGAGGCTCCTGTCCTTTTATTTCAGGCGGAGAACGATCATCTTGTGTCCAACCGTGCCCAGGAGCGGATGATCCGGAAAATGGCAGAACGCCGTCCCGGCATGGCAAAAATGGTAAAAGTACCGGGCGCAAAGCATGAATTGTTTGGAACCAGAGGGCGCATGCTCCAGACGTACTGGAATATGGTATTTGCTTTTCTGGAAAAAGATCTGTAACAAAAGAGAAGGGATGACAAAATGACACAGACAGAAATCGAAGAATATATTACCCAGTTTCCTATCTATCAGTATGCATTTGTAAAACCGGAGGACATCGAATTTAATGACCGGGTCCGCCAGATCTGCAAAAAGGAGTGCTCCCGCTACGGAGCCTCCTGGTCCTGCCCGCCGGCGGTCGGCACTGTTGAAGTCTGTAAGGAGCGTTGCATGAACTACGATCACGTTCTGTTCTTCTCCAGCATCGCAGAAGTGGACAATATCATGGATATGGATGAGACATTAAAAACAAAATCGGAGCACGAAAAAATCACACGCGAAATCGAGCAGCATTTAAAAGACAAAACCCTGCTCACCTTCGCCCTTTCCTCCGATTCCTGCCAGCTCTGCGATAAATGTACCTACCCGAGAGGCGGCTGCCGCCATCTTGACTGATGCATCCATGCATCGAGAGCCACGGCATCGTTGTTGCAAACCTGATTGAAAAAAACATGATGGATTATTACCTCGGCGAGCATATGGTCATATGGTTCAGCATGATTTTCTATAAAGAATCGTAATCTGTGATGTAATTTTCCATTCTTTCAAACGTATTTACAGTAGAGGATTTCGCTGTAAGAAATTCAGAAAATACACAAGAGGGGGAATGAAATATGCTGAGAAAGGCAGGAAATTTTCTCAGGTATCTGTTCGGTATTCTGATGATGCTGGCGGGAGCCGGTTACTGGAAAGAGGAGAAGGCATATGCATTGTCACTGCTGCTGCTTGGAATCTTTTTGCTTCCGGTTACCTGGAATACGATAAAGAAACGGTTTCATGTGGCGAAAGCACTTCCTGTGCTGCTTCCTGTGCTGCTGCTGGTTTCCGCCTGTGCGCTGACACCTGTGACGTACAGCAGTAAGGAAACACAGAAGGCATCTGCAGAGTCTGTTTCCGTCAGCGTTACGGCAGCGCCGACGAAAAAGCGACGCCGACCCCGACTGAAACATCAACACCAACGCCGACAGCAACACCGACCGAAACACCAAGCTGACCGCTACCCCGACTCCGACTGCTACCCCAACTCCAACGGCTGACCCGACCGAGACGCCGACACCTGAGCCAACCATAGAAGCTGCGGCGGAAGAAACCGTCGAAACGCAGGCAGCGGAAGAATCACAGCCGGCAGTGACTGCCGAAGAACCGCAGGTAACGGAAGCACCGCAGGAATCGGATCCGTATGGAGGACAGCTCGTGTGGATTTCAGAGACCGGATCGAAGTACCATAACAAAAATAACTGCGGCAGAATGAATCCGGATCGGGCATATCAGATGACGAGAGAAAATGCAGAAGCCCAGGGGTATGAACCCTGCAAAAAATGTTTTTAAAAAAGAGAAATGAAACCCCGCAGCCTGATCGGGCAGGAAACCCCAGCGGCTGTGGGGTATTTTTGTGCTTTTTTCTGCATAAAATAGCGATAGAACAAAAAGCAGACCCGCAAAGCGGAGGAGGTTTTGGATGCGAAAAAAGAAAAAGCAGAAAAAATCACTCCATCCGCCGGGCGGGGAGCTGCTTTCGGCGATGCAGGTTCCGTCAGATCTTGCTTTTGGCGAGCCGGTTGTGACGTTTTACGGCGGGAGAGAAGTGCAGATTGAAAATTTCCGCAGGATTCTGGAATATAATGCGTGCCGCCTCTGTGTGCTTACACAATATGGCAGGCTGCTCCTTGTGGGAGAGGGAATCCGGATTGTTTCGTATTCCGGGGAGGAGATGCGGGTGGAAGGGAGAATCGATCAGGCGACGTTTCAATAAGTGTAATGATTCCAATCATTCCAATGCTGAAAAGGGGGTGTGCGTTTGCAGAGGGGAAAGGTTTTCTGGAAAGGCAGTGTGCGGATTCGTGTGACGGGCCGTGAACCGGAGCGTTTTTTCAATCTGTGCGGGCACCATAACATCACACTGTGGGACGTGACAGAACATCAGGCTGCTTTGAGATGAGCCTTCTGCCGGAAGATTTTTCCGCCTCCTGCCGATCCGCCGCAAGAGCGGTGTGCGCATCCGAATACAGAAAAAACAGGGACTGCCTTTCTTTTACCGGCGAAGTTTAAAAAGAAAGGCATTTTTTATTGGTATTTTTCTCTGCCTGGCGGGACTTACACGCTGTCGCAGTTCATCTGGAATATTCATGTGGAAGGAAATTACGCGAACAGTACGCAGACGATCTTAAACAGCCTTGACGCGGCCGGGATTCATCATGGAAGCTGGAAAAACGTGTGGACTGCAGCCAGACCGCATCGTATTTGCGGGAGCAGTTTCCGAATCTGACCTGGGTGTCCGCAAAAATAGAAGGGACGCAGCTTGTCCTTGCGGTAAAAGAAAACGTAGACGGCTATGTGATCGAAGAAAAAGCAGATGATCCGCAGAATCTTGTGGCGAAAAAAGAAGGGACGGTCGTGCGTATTATCACACGGAACGGCATTCCGCAGGTGCTCCCCGGTGATACATGTCAAGCGGGAGACATTCTTGTAAAGGGCGAGATTCCGCTTGTGAATGACAGTGGGGAAACGTATGATTATTCTTATGTTCACGCAGACGCGGATATTGACCTTGAGACGACGTGGTACTATTATGATACCTTTCCGCTTTCCCATACGGTACGGACATATCAGAAAGCAGAGAAAAAAACGCCGGTATTCCAGATTTCTGCTTACCGATTTTTCCTTGGAAATCTGCTGCCGGAGAATTTTGTGGAGAGTTTGCGGAGCATGACCGGAACGGCGGATCAGAAAACAGAGAAAAGGGAAAATGGAGCAGACGAGGAAGTGTCCCTTCAGCAGCTTTATCTGACAGAAAACTTTGCCCTTCCGTTTTATTTCGGCTACCGTCAGAAATTTCCTTTTGAAGTTCAGAAAGAAACCTACTCAGAACACGAGGCAAAAGAAAAAGCCTCGCAGAATTATCAGAAATTCCACAGAAATTTATCAGAAAAAGGACTTCAAATATCGGAGAATCATGTTACAATAGAACTTAACGATACGTCATGTATCACAAAAGGGACACTTCGCGTGATAGAACGGGCCGTAGAAGCACAGCCCTGCGAAATGCAGAAGATGTCGGATGGAAAGGAAACAATGGTAGATGAACAGCAATAACAACATGATAGAACTGCAGATGGAACTGCCCATCGAACATGAAAAGAAAGTATTCGGCCAGTTTGATGAACACATCAAAATCCTGGAGAGATCCCTGGCGGTTACGCTGATCTCCCGGGACGGCGTTTTAAAAATTGTGGGCCCGGCATCGAATGCAGCGCGCGCAAAGGAATGTCTGACACAGCTTCTGGAGCTCTCACGCCGCGGAAATGATATCAACACACAGAACGTCAATTATGCAATCTCACTTGTTATGGAGGACAGCGGAAGCAGCCTTGCTGAAATCGACAGTGACTGCATCTGCACACGGTCGCAGGCCGTCCGGTCAAACCGAAAACACTCGGTCAGAAAGCGTACGTGGATGCGATCCGGGAAAAGATGATCGTCTTCGGCGTCGGCCCTGCCGGAACCGGAAAAACGTACCTTGCGATGGCGATGGCGATCACGGCATTCCGAAACGATGAGGTAGGCCGTATTATCCTGACGCGTCCGGCGATTGAGGCGGGTGAAAAACTCGGTTTCCTGCCTGGCGACCTGCAGAGTAAAATTGACCCGTATCTGCGGCCGCTCTACGACGCGCTGTATCAGATCATGGGAGCAGAGAGCTTCCAGAAAAACATGGAAAAAGGCCTGATTGAGGTTGCGCCGCTCGCGTACATGCGAGGCCGTACGCTCGACAATGCGTTTATTATCCTTGATGAGGCACAGAATACGACACCGGCGCAGATGAAGATGTTCCTGACCCGTATCGGTTTCGGTTCCAAAGTCATTGTAACCGGAGATGCCTCTCAGAAGGACCTTCCTTCCGGTACACGCTCCGGCCTTGATGTGGCAATGCAGGTACTGAAAAAGTAGACGGAATTTCCTTCTGCGAGCTGACGAGCAAGGACGTTGTCCGTCATCCGCTGGTGCAGAAGATTGTACAGGCTTACGATGAATATGAAAAGAAAGCAAAGCCGGAAAATCACAGCGGCAGAGCAAAAAGTACGACGAGAAAACGGAGGGAAAATAAATGACACTGACGTTTGAAAATGAACAGGATTTTGACCTTGGATTTGATCCGGAAGAGGTTGCAGCAGCGGTAATCAATGGTGTGCTGGATCAGGAAGCGTGCCCGTATGAGGCAGAAGTAGAACTGATTCTGACTGATCCGGAAAATATCCGCACCATGAACCGGGAACACAGAAACATTGACCGGGAGACAGACGTGCTTTCTTTCCCGATGGTAGATTATCCTTCTCCGGCTTCGTTCGATTTTCTGGAGACGGAAGAGGGAGATGACTGTTTTAACCCGGACAGCGGTGAGCTGATGCTGGGTGATATTGTGATTTCTGTTGCGCGCGCAAGAGCGCAGGCGGAGGAATACGGTCATTCTTTAAGACGCGAATTTGCTTTTCTTGTTGCACACAGTATGCTGCATCTTCTGGGTTATGATCATATGACACCGGAGGAAGCAGCCGTGATGGAGGCAAAGCAGGAAGAGGTGCTGCAGCGTCTCGGTATCACAAGAGACTGATTGAAAGAAGAAAAGGAGGGGTCTTTATCAAAAAGAGAGGGTTTTACACATTGGGGATTGCTCTGCTGGGAAGCATGATGCTGTTCGGATGCCGGAAAATTGGGGAAACGGCACCGGAAACTGCATCGGCAGGAACTTCTTATGTCTCAGAAGAGACAGCAGGGGAAAGCAAGACAGAAACGAAAGCTACGGAACCACCGGCCCCGACCGAAGATCCGGCACCGGAACCGCTGGTTCCGGAAGCGATTGAGCCGACACCCGCGGAGGATGCGCTGCCGGAAGGTATGGTGAAAAGTTATCTGACAGGAGAACCTGTCGCCGAAGTACAGGGAAGAAGGCGCCCGGTGGCGGTTATGCTGAGCAATATCATCAGCGCCTGCCCGCAGAGCGGTATCAGCCGTGCGGGAGTGATCTATGAAGCGCCGGTCGAAGGCGGCATTACGCGCCTGATGGGGCTGTTTGAAAACTATGATGATCTCGAAAAGATCGGATCGGTGCGGAGTTGCCGCGAATATTATGTGTATCTGGCAGCGGGATTTGACGCTCTGTATTACCACTATGGACAGGCGGCGTATGCGATTCCGCTGCTCGAATCGGATCACATAGACAATGTGAATGGCATGGAGTATTCGGAACAGGTGTATTACCGGACGTCGGATCGTCCGTCGCCGCACAATGCGTATTTGGATGCGGCCGGGATTGCAGCGGGAATCGATCTCTGCGGCTACCGGACATCTTACAAAGACGGTTATGACGGATTTTCCAGTTTGCATCCGAGACAGAACCGGAAACGCTGGAACAGGGACGAAATGCCGCCTATGTGGCACCGGGCGGATATTTCCACAATAATCCATGGTTTTCGTACGATGAGGCGAGCGGCACGTATTTGCGTTATCAGTCGGGGAACCGCAGATCGATGAGATGACACAGGAACAGCTTGCGGTGAAGAACATTATCGTGCAGTACTGTTCCTGGAAAAGTATGATGACAATGCGGAATATCTCGATATTGATGTGGTAAACGGCGGAATGGGAACGTATATCACAAGCGGAAAGGCCATCGACGTGACATGGAGCAAGGATGATCCGTGGGGTGTCACAAAGTACCGGGACAGCAATGGAGAGGAGATTAAACTGAATCTTGGAAAAACATGGGTTCTGATTGTTTTAGATAATTATGCAGATGAGACTGAAATCCGGTGATAAAGCTGGATTTCAGGATTTTTCTCAGATCGGCTGGACAGATCCTGTGTTTTGCGGTAAGATAAAAAGAAAATCCGGTCATTTAACCGAATCAAGCAAGTCCCTCGCTTCTAAAGCGGTGGGATGAATTGTTAAAAGAAACATAACGGTAGTGGCAGGCGGAGAGAAATCGGTATCCTCCACTGACATGAGGCGAGTCACAGTCGAACTATTTTCGACATGTCAGACTCTGTGAAAATACCGACTGTGAGTTGAAACAAAGGAGAAAAATACAGAAAATGGAAATTAATATACAGAGAATCAACGAACTTGCCCGCAAGGCGAAAGCAGAGGGGCTGACACCGGCGGAGAAAGAAGAGCAGCAGAAGCTGCGGAGAGAATATATTGCAGCCGTGAAAATGAACCTCCGTACCAGCTCGACAATATTGATGTGCAGGAGAAAGACGGAACAATTGTAAATCTGGGGGAGCGCTATGGAAGCAAAAGGAAACATTAGAAAAGAAGTTTTTGCCCGAAGAAGAGCAGCCACACAGGAAGAAATTCAGGAAAAGAGCCGTATGATTTATGAAAAAATCACGGCTCTGCCGGAGTTTCTGGATGCGGACTGCTTTTTTGCGTATATGGACTTCAAAAAAGAAGTCATGACACGGGATCTGATCGAGAAGGCCCTGCAAATGGGAAAGACGGTCGCTGTGCCGCGCGTGGAAGGCGATGATATGGTTTATTATGAGATCAAAGATTTCTCCACGCTGAAATCCGGCTATTTTGGCATTATGGAGCCGGACGGCGGAAAGGTCTGCACGCGGGAAGAGGGCTTTCTGCTGGTACCCGGTGTGGCCTTTGATCCGGCGCGCCACAGAGTAGGATATGGAAAAGGATTTTATGACCGCTTTCTTGCCGCACATCCAGGGTTTACAACGGTTGCAGCGGCGTTTGAGTTTCAGCTGTTTGATGCGGTGCCGTTTGAAGAGACGGATGTTCTGCCGCAGATGCTGGTGACAGAGCAGAAGATTTACCGTTAAGCCAATTACGATAAGACAACACGAGGAGGAGACGAGTATGATGAAGCTGGAAGAAATCGGAACGAGAGCCCGCCAGGCGGAGCCTGTGCTTCGAATCATGGAGACGGAGAAGAAAAACCGTGTGCTGAAAAAAGCAGCGGAAAACCTTGTGGCAGACGCCGAAACGATTATCGCGGCCAATGCGCTGGATATGGAGCATGGAAAAGAAAAAGGCATGTCTCAGGGACTTCTGGACCGGCTCTTTCTGGACAAAAGCCGGATTGAAGCAATGGCAGAAGGCATGTGTCAGGTATCCGAACTGGACGACCCAATCGGGGAAGTGCTGGGAATGAAAAAACGCCCGAACGGTCTTCTGATCGGACAGAAACGTGTTCCGCTCGGTGTTGTCGGCATCATCTACGAGGCACGCCCAAATGTGACGGCGGATGCATTTGCACTCTGCTTCAAAACGGGAAATGTCGTGATTTTAAAAGGCGGAAGCGATGCAATCCACTCGAATACGGCGATTGTTGCCTCTCTTCGGAAAACACTGAAAGAGGAGCAGGTGCCGGAAGACGCCCTGCTTCTGATCGAAGATACCTCCCGCGAGACGACGGCGCAGTTTATGAAGATGAACCGCTATGTCGATGTCCTGATCCCACGCGGCGGCGCCGGACTGATCCGCGCTGTCGTGGAAAACAGCACGATTCCTGTCATTGAGACGGGAACCGGAAACTGTCATATCTACGTGGATGAGACAGCCGATCTTTCCATGGCAGTGGATATTATTCTGAACGCAAAAACACAGCGCGTTGGCGTATGTAATGCATGTGAATCGATTGTGGTACACGAAAATGTACGTGAAAAACTGCTCCCGGTTCTGGAGGAACGATTAAAAGAAAAACATGTGGAAATGCGCGCAGACGAAAAGGCAAGAGAATACATGCCGGAAGCAGAAGAAGCGACAGAAGAGGACTGGGGAAAAGAGTATCTCGACTATATCGTATCCATTAAAACGGTTTCCTCTATCGACGAAGCGATCGCGCACATCAACCGCTACAACACAAAACACTCCGAAGCAATCATCACCAACAACTACACCCACGCCCAGAAATTCCTGGACGAAATCGATGCAGCTGTAGTCTACGTCAACGCCTCCACCCGCTTCACCGACGGCTTCGAATTCGGCTACGGCGCCGAAATCGGAATCAGCACCCAAAAACTTCACGCCAGAGGCCCAATGGACTGCTGGCGCTGACGTCGATTAAAAATATCGTATACGGAACGGGACAGATCCGAAAATAAAAGAAGAAAGATCTTGTGTCAAAGGGCAACCCAATTGATCCTCAAAAGGGCAAAACAGTTGATCCAGTGACCGAGTGCTAATCACCCATCACCCGATCACTGACCAACTCCCAACTGTCCCTTTTCCGGATCAACAGCCCAGACACAAGCCGAATCATTCATAAAACACAAAATGAAGACCTTGTAATCATAAAAATGTGGTTATGAGGTCTTTTTTTACGTTAATATCAAATTATACATAGATAAAAAGGCTTAAATACTGGGTTTTTGGGATGTGCAATTTTGAGATTTTCCGATAAAATTCGAGTTTCATCTGCTTTCGTTTGTTCCTAATCATTTTCATTCGCCCTCTTCAAATATAGAGTCAATCTTTAAGTCGAAAAAGTCTGCACGAAAGTGCCGTATTCCAGAATTAAAATCGACTTCGATGTGACCTGCCTTATGGTAACCGCATTGCTCACCTTCTTCGGACTTGGAAGAATCGAAGGTCTTGGAATCGGAACGGTAGCAGCTGCTTTTACGATGGGAAAAGGTATTGTGCTGATGGGAAAACTGCTGGATAAAAAGTTTGCGTTTGTCTCCGTTTTATCACCGGAAAGACCGTAAAATGCAGGGCTGATATTTGATCGTAAAAAATTAGAAAAAATGTAAAATCCTCTTGAAATCAAGGGGATTTTACTATATAATGAGCAGGACAAAAACAACTGCAGAGTAAGTTCATATGCGTAAAGTGCTCCCAGGATAGAGAGTAGCCAGGGAGACGAAAAGAGAAAATCTTGCGGTATATGAATTGCATCTCGCTGCAACAGAAGATAGAGACAAGAGATTATCTCCTATTGTAGTCAGATATCTGTAAAGGAGGTAATTTTTTATGCAGAAAAATGCAAATGAAACAGCAAAAGAAACAAAAAACATGTTTCTGCAGTCAGCAAAAGAGCTGAAAGCAGTCACAACCCTCGCAGCCTGTGCCATGTTCGCAGCGCTGGCGATGATTCTGAACCAGGTAGCATCGATTGATATCGGACCTTATGTCCGCATCGGATTTTCTGGAATCCCGAACCGCCTTGTCGATTACCTGTTCGGACCAGTGACAGGATGTCTTTTCTCCGGCATTCTTGATGTCGTAAAATACTTCCTGAAACCGAGCGGCCCGTTCTTCTTCGGATTCACCTTTAATGCGATGCTGGCATCTTTTATGTATGGATGCTTCTACTATCGCAAAAACTGACCATCAAACGTGTGCTTGCAGCCAAGTTCATCGTTATGCTGACTGTCAACGTACTGCTGAACACCCTGTGGATCAGCATGCTGTATGGAAAAGGAATCATGGTGCTTCTTCCGGCACGTGCCTTAAAGAACCTGATTATGTGGCCGATCGATTCCATCATTTTCTATAGCCTGACGAAGTTGATCGAGCAGACCGGCGTCTTCCGCATGTTCCATGCAAGAACCGCTGCACAGGCACAGAGATAAAGAAAAATTCAGACACCATCAAAACGATACATTTACCAATCTGCAGAAAAGGTACTGTCCGCCAGAACAAAAAGGAAGCGGATGGGTTTTGTCGGAAAAGAAAAGCGAAAAAGAACTGCGGCAGGAACTTCCCCAAAAGGAAGCCTGCCGCAGTTCTTTTTGTATGAAAATCCCATCAGGCGGACAGCGATTTTACTGATATCCGTGATCTGACCAGTCCTGGTTTTTGATCCGCTCGTAATCCTCCTCTGTAATCGGAAGAATCGTTCCATGCTTGTAGCCGTATGGGAACGAGAAGGAAGCATCAGAACGAACAAATTTTCCGGAAGCAAGGCTGTCTGCAACAAACGGCACATATCCCTGGCCGGCACCCGGAACGCCGTAGTAGTCAAGGAACAGACACCATCTGCTGTCATCAAGCTGTACTGCGGTCGGAGCCTCATAGAGACCGCTCTCTACATCTTTCATGCTCTCATCGAAGCTTTCCATCCGCACATACGGGCCGGCCGCATGGTCGGAGCGGAGCAGAATAATTTTCGCCGGATTGCTTTCACTCTTTACGAAAAGATAATAAACCCCATTCTCTTCATAGATCGCCGAATCAATCACGCCGCTGTCCTCTTTTTCGTACAGAACCTGCGGAGCTGAAAAATGAACAAAATCCTTCGTTGTGCTGTAATAGATTTTTTGGGACCGTAATCGTTTGCTGCAGGGGAAGAAGACCAGTGCAGAACGTACTCACCGTTTTCTTTATCGTAAATCAGATCCGGTGCCCAGAGGCAGCCGAAGTCATCATCACCGATTTTTACAAGACGCTGGTCGCTCCAGTTTACGAGATCCTCTGATTCCCAGACGGAGAAATACTTGCTGCCGTTTCTGCCGATCTCATCCCAGGAATTGTGATACTGATTCCGCATACCGTAAGAAAGACTCAGGTCAGTGGCGAAAATATAATATTTCCCGGTTTCTATGCTGTGAGTGATAGTAAAGTCGCGTACACCCTTATCTCCATAATACGCCCAGAGAACAGGAGCGCCTTCGTTGACAGCTTCCCAGTGGAAACCATCGCGCTGATGCCGAAATAAACCTGTTCGCCGTCCGGTGTTGTTTTTTCCCGAAAATGAACAAATAAATATGCCTGTGCCATAAAATAAAACTCCTTTATGCATATGTTTGGATGAAAAATTCAGATGTTCTGTTTTTCAGGCCATACCTTATACGGTTCCATTATTTTGTAAGACGGATCACATTCCAGCTGTGTTTTCCAAGAACGGTGTGCATTTTTCCATTCTCCAGTTTGGTGGCATCGGAATGGGTCGGAGTAACGTGGTTCGGATCTGCTTCGGTGTTGACCGCTTTCATATCGTCGTTTGTCAGCACGATGTGCTCAGCCAGACGGCATCCTTCGAACTGACGCAGATCGCAGGAAACCTCCATATCCTCATCCAAGCTCTTATTGACTGCAAAAATGGTCAGTGCATCGTTTTCCTCATCCCAGATGCAGACAGAATCGAGATACGGAGCTTCGCCGTACGTTTTGCTCTCGTAAACCGGTGTCAGAACCTGTGTATTTAAGACGGTTCCGCGGCCGTATACGCTTGCATGCATGTATGGATAGAAGATCGTCTGACGCCATGCACCGGTATCGGATGTCATGATCGGAGCGATAACGTTGACAAGCTGTGCGAGGCAGGCAATCTTGACACGGTCTGCGTGGCGCAGGAGTGTGATCAGCATGCTTCCGACGAGAAGTGCATCCTCAAAGTTGTAAACATCCTCAAGCTGATGCGGTGCGCGTACCCATTTCTCCAGCTTCTGATCCTGCTCATTGCTGTGATACCATACGTTCCACTCATCGAAGGAAAGGTTAATCTGCTTTTTGCCGTGTTTTTTCGCTTTGACTGCATCACAGATCGCAACTACACCGGAGATGAAATCATCCATGCCCTTGGAGCTTGCCAGGAAATCGACAGTATCATTTGCATAATTTCCGTAGTACTGGTGTAAAGAAAGGTAATCCACCTCATCATAGCATTCGTCCAGAACCGTATATTCCCAGGAACCGAAGGTTGGCATCGTAAGATTGGAGCTTCCGCAGGCAACAGTTTCGATCGTCGGATCCATGAATTTCATTAGACGGGAAGTCTCTGCTGCAATACGTCCGTACTCAGAAGCGGTCTTATGTCCCATCTGCCACGGTCCGTCCATCTCGTTGCCGAGGCACCAGAGTTTGATGTTGTGTGGATCTTTGTAACCGTGGGATTTTCTCAGATCACTGTAGTAGGTGCCGCCCTTGAAGTTGCAGTACTCCAGCACATTTTTTGCATCTTCCGGTCCGCGGGTTCCGAGATTGACGGCCATCATGATGTCACTGCCGGCTTTTTTCGACCAGTCCGCAAACTCATTCAGACCGAATTCGTTTGTCTCAATCACGCCCCAGGAAGATCCGGTTTTGCAGGCCGTTTGTCTTTCGGACCTACGCTGTCTTCCCAGTGATAGCCCGAGACAAAGTTTCCGCCCGGGTAACGGACGATCGGTACCTGAAGCTCTTTGACAAGATCCAGGGTATCTTTTCGGAAGCCCTGCTCGTCGGAGAGAGCACTTCCTTCCTGATAGATGCCTTCGTAAACGGCGCGTCCCAGGTGCTCGATAAAGGAACCGAAGATTCGTTTGTCAACTTTTCCGGTAAGAAAATATTTGTCAATGATAATCTCTGCTTTTTTCATACTTAAAAATCCTCCTGTTAAAAGAAATGTTCGTTTTCAGACACGATCCAGAAAAACAAAGGATCACAGGCGTGTCTATGATTTTATTCCACCGTTTCGCTTTCGCTTTGGATAGTTTCAATTTTAGCAGGAAGATAGAAAAAAACCAGAGATTTTTGTCCGGCAAATTTGACTTTTTTTCCGGTTTTGCGGTAAAATAGGGAGAAGAAAAGAAAAGGGGAAACGAGAAGAATGGAATTTTCAGTTCATATTTGTGAATATAATAGATCCAACGCCGATTATGAGACGATATATCGGCCGGAGGGCAGCGGGGACTATCTGTTTCTGTTGTTTAAAACGCCGATGAAGGTGTATGACAGAACTGCGTTTTTCATTGCACAGGAAAATGCCTGCCTTTTTTACACGCCGGATCACGAGCAGCATTATCAGGCTGTTCAGAAGTTTCGCAACAGCTATGTCCATTTCTGGTGCGGTGAGAATCTGGGTGAAACGTATGGAATTCCGCAGAATACTGTTTTTTATCCGCAGAACACGGAAGCAATTGATGAGCTGATTCGCCTTTTGCAGAGGGAATACATTGTGAAAGATCCATACGCAGTGGAATATGAGGAAGCACTGGTTCGTCAGATGATGATTACGGCATCGCGTGGTATGCGGCTGTACAAGAAAGCGGCAGAGGAGCCGGCCGGACTGTATCAGGAATTCCAGGAGCTGCGCCTTAAGATGTTGAGCCATTATGAGAAAGACTGGACGACAGAAAAGCTTTGCCAGATGGCCAATATGGAAAAAAGCCAGTTTTATTCTTATTATAAACAGTTTTTCAGCAGCACCCCGCACAGCGATCTGATTGAAGTACGGCTCGACAAGGCGAAAAATCTTTTGACAAATCAGGCACTTTCCATCGGACAGACCGCGGAAATCTGCGGTTTTTCCAATCTGTCTCATTTCAGCCGCTATTTCAAACGCCACTGCGGATGTTCTCCGCGGGAATGGCAGCAGCAAGGCGGAAAAAGCATAAAATATAAAGTGAAGTTGCAGGAAGATGAGAAATGCTATAGCTTTTCCCAATAGCTTATGATAAAATATTCAGAAGATGTTGGAGTCAAAAGGTACTTGGCCATGATATCTTCAGAAAAAGTAAGAAAAAGGGAGAGCAGTATGAAAAAGAGAGAGTCATTTAACAGTCGGTGGGGATTTATCCTGGCCTGCATCGGCTCTGCAGTTGGAAT
>ENA-OQDF01000218-OQDF01000218.1-human-gut-metagenome-genome-assembly--contig:-NODE-218-length-22594-cov-8.468910_pt1 | contig 22594 bp, 26 predicted proteins | sample MGYA00242769_ERZ504597 | MGnify/ENA primary metagenome ERZ504597 (study PRJEB26092, sample SAMD00036305) | human gut metagenome | host: Homo sapiens | study: EMG produced TPA metagenomics assembly of...
GGAAAGCGCGCGCATCGCGGCACGTCCGCTGTTCATCGCACTGGACGGCGTCACCGATCCGCAGAACCTCGGCGCGGTTATTCGTTCCGCGGCTGCATTCGGCGCGAATGGTGTGATTCTGCCGGAGCGCCGTTCCGCTTCGGTCACGGCCGCCGCATGGAAGGTGTCCGCGGGCGCCGCCGCGCACATGCCGGTGGCACGCGTGGTGAATCTGACCAAGGCGATCGAAAGCCTGAAGGAACGTGGCTACTACAGCGTCGGCCTTGACGGCGGCGGTGACGCGCTCGTCGGCGAAACCGGCTTCGAAACCGATCCGCTGGTGGTTGTGCTCGGCTCGGAAGGCAACGGCCTGAGCCGTCTGGTACGAGAGGCGTGCGATTCCATCGCCGGCATTCCGATGTCGAATATGGTCGAATCGCTGAACGCCTCCGTGGCAGCGGGCATCACGTTGTATGCCGTGGCACGCGCCGTCGCGAGGCCGCAGCAGCCAAGTAATCGTTTATTACGATATTTATGAAAAAGCTCAAGCCTTGTGGCTTGAGCTTTTTCATATGCCATTAACGGCTAATGGCTCCACACCGCAGCGTCCGGATCATCGTCCGGGTTGTAGCCGTCCTCGTCGGTGCCGTAAGTGTATTCGTCATCGATCACGCCGGAATCGGCCTCGGCGTTCAGCGCGTCGACATCCTTCGAATCGAGCTTGTACTGCGGCAGCACGTTCTCCACATAGCTCTTCACGGCTTCGGTCATGGACACGTCGTGGCCGGCCTTCTCCGCAAGGAACCAACGATGGTCGAGTACCTCATGGAAGAACTGCGCCGGCTCGATCTGGGAGCGGTATTCGCGCGGAATCATGCGCACGGTCGGCTCGAACACCTCGCGCATCCAGTCGGTGGCCACGATTTCGAGATCCTCGCCATCACGCCACGTGGAGGTGCGGTAGGCGTCCAGATCGTTGAGCAGACGGCGGGCCTGGTTCTCCTGCACGTCAAGACCGGTCAGTCGCAGCAGCTTGCGGTTGGCGTAGCCGGCGTCCACCACGCGCGGACGCACCAGCACGCGCTTGCCGTCCTCGGCGGTCTTCATTTCCAGCTCGTCCACGTCGAAGCCCAGTTCGTTGAGCTTATTGACGCGCTTTTCGATCTTCCACATCTCGTCCGGGCTGAACTTGTCGGTGTCGGTCAGCGCGCTCCACAGCGAATGGTAGCGGTCCACCAGGCGGTTTCCGATTTCGATTTCGTCCACGTTGCTCGGCAGCAATGCGCCGGAAGACAGATCCATCAGTTCGCCGATGATGTTCGTACGGGCCAAATCCACATCGTATTCACGCTGGCCTTCGGTGAGGTTCACCTGCAGATCGCCGGTTTCGGCGTCCACCAGGAACGCGGAGAAAGCGTCGGCGTCACGCAGGAACAGCACGTTAGACAGGGACACATCGCCCCAATAGAAGCCGGCCAGGTGCAGACGCACCATCAGCACGGCAAGCGCGTCGATGAGTCGTTCGGCGGTGTCGGGACGCAGGTTGCGGGCGAACAGCGCGCGGTACGGCAGCGAGAATTTCAGATGCTTGGTGACCAGGATGGCTTCCAGCGGCTCACCTTGCGCATTATGGCGGCCGGTGACCACGGCGATCGGCTGCACGGTAGGCAGTTCCAGCTTCTGCAGTCGGCGCAGCAGCTCGTATTCGCGTTCCGCCACGTTGCGTGTGATTTCCTTCATGGCGTAGACTTCGTCGCCACGTGCACGAAACGCACCACGTGCCTGGAGATGCCTCGCGGCAGGTTGACCAGCAGGTCCTCAGGCCATGTTGCCAGCGGCTTCTCCCACGGCAGCGTGAACATCTTCGGATTCGAACTCGCGGCGGTGATCTTCAACGCTGCGGCTCCGGGCTCTGCGCTGCGGGGTCCTCGGCCTTCACGGAAGTGGCCTTAAGCACACGGGGATCCATCTGTGGCAATTCATGTGATTCCATAGCTCTTCAATTTACCCGCTGACCTACCCACGGCAGGCGGCAAAGGGACTACGAGTGTCACGATGAGAACAGCGGGAAAAGAAAAGCCCCGCACCAACGCGGGGCTTTTCCAACGAGACAATAAGAGAGGAAAGAGAATGTCTCGTTTAATGGTTGACGGACGTTTGCACATCCGCCAAGTATTGGTTCAACCACCCGCCAAGCGTTCCATAAGGAACGCCCGACGGTTGGTTACTCGTTATCGTCTCAGTTCAGACGCAGCTCGGTGGACGGAGCGAACAGGTGCATCTTGGACGGGTCGATCTTGATCTTGACGGTATCGCCGACCTCGGAAGAGCACGCGGGTTCACGCGGATCGTGGTGAGCTTGTTCTGATCGGACATCATGGTGGACGCCTCAGCAGCGGAGCCATCGGTGATGATGTTGCCGTAGATGTAGCCGTCGGAGCCCAGATCCTCAACGTTCATGACCTTGAGGGAGAAGGCGTTGGCCTCATCCGGGGCAGCCAAGGAGGCGTCTTCCGGACGGAAGCCGACCACAATCTGGCCGTTGTCTTCGGCGGTGAGCTTGTTGACGGCCTCAGTCGGCAGATCCACGGTGTCCTCGCCGATCTTTGCCTTGCCGTTGACCACCGGGTGGGTGTTGATGTTCATCGACGGGGAGCCGATGAAGCCAGCGACGAAGACGTTGGCCGGACGATCGTACAGCTCAGTCGGAGCGCCGACCTGCTGCAGAATGCCGAGCTTGATGACGGCGATACGATCACCCATGGTCAGAGCCTCGGTCTGATCGTGGGTCACGTACAGGGTGGTGACACCCAGCTGACGCTGCAGAGCGGCGATCTGGGTACGGGTCTGCACACGGAGCTTGGCGTCGAGGTTGGACAGCGGCTCATCCATGAGGAAGACCTTCGGCTCACGGACGATTGCACGGCCCATAGCCACGCGCTGACGCTGACCGCCAGACAGAGCCTTCGGCTTACGATCGAGGTACTCGGTCAGGTCGAGGATCTCAGCGGCCTTCTCGACGCGCTTGCGGATCTCTTCCTTCGGGGTGCCGGCGATCTTCAGGGCGAAGCCCATGTTGTCGGCGACGGTCATGTGCGGATACAGAGCGTAGTTCTGGAACACCATTGCGATGTCGCGGTCCTTCGGCTGCATCGTGGTGACGTCCTTGCCACCGATGAGGATGCGTCCCTTGTTGACCTCTTCGAGGCCTGCGAGCATACGCAGGGTCGTAGACTTACCGCAACCAGACGGGCCGACCAGCACCAGGAATTCGCCATCCTTGATGTCGAGGTTCAGATCATCACAGACGCTTGTCATTGCCCGGGTAGATACGAGTAACATGGTCGAATACGACTTCTGCCATGATTTGTCATCCTTTCAGAGGCAGGTACGTGCCTCACGATCCGTTGTAAAGGGATTTTTGTTCGGTGCCCATCCTCGCGGCTTACTACTTTGACAAAGCCACAATTCAAAGCGTTAATTTATTTCTTTGGTTTAGCGAAGGTTCTCTTCGTTGAGCCACGTTCCATGATACATACAACGCTAAAACTGTCAATGCGTGTCGCGAGTCGCGCTGTTTGCCTCCGCTGGCAAAAGGGGATTAACAGCGTAGTAAATACACGCATTTATCGCCATCATGCAAGACAATGGTACGGAGCGAAAGACAGAACAGGGAGGTTGCAATGCGCAATATTCGAATCGGCGTGGTCGAGGACGATCCCGCAAGCTGCCAACTGGTACTTGACTATCTCAACCGATATCAACAGGAAATGGCGAGCAATTTACCGTTTCCGTATTCGACGACGGCGCACGAATCGTAGAAAAATATACCCCCGTTTACGATATCTTACTGCTCGACATCGAGATGAGCGAAATGGACGGCATGGCCGCCGCGAGACGCATCCGCGAGCGCGACGACAAAGTCGTGATCGTGTTCATCACCGCTGCCCCGCAATATGCAATCAGCGGGTATGAGGTGCGTGCGTTGTCGTACTTGCTTAAACCTCTACCGTGGTTCGCGTTTTCGCAGGAGCTCAAGAAATCGATCGACATGGTGCGACGCAATGGCGACGATTCCATGCTCATCGAAACCGGCAACGGACAGATGCGCCTGAATCTTGCCGACATTCTGTATCTTGAGTCGATCCGGCACACCATCGTCATCCACACGCTTGACGGCAAATACTCTATCAACGGCACACTCAAAGACATGGAAGCCAAGCTCGCCGACCGGCACTTCTTCCGCTCGAACTCCTGCTATCTGGTCAATCTCAAGCATGTGACGGGCGTTGCCGACCAGGATTGCATCATGTCCGACGACGAGCGGCTGCGCGTGAGCAGACCACGGAAGAAAGCGTTCCTCGCCGCCTTGGCCGACTACATGGGCGGCGGCCGATGATCACCAACGCGCTGCCCGACATCCCCCGTTCGTACACCGCCATCTGCGAATGGGCGGCATGCGTGGTGTATATCGCGGTACTGTTCCGCCGCGTGCCGCCGCGCCGCTCCGTCGTTGTGAGCGCAATCGGACTGGCGGCGCTCATCGCCGTGCAGTATTTCGACGGCAGCATGCCGATCTGGTTTTGGATCGTCGGCATGCTGCTCGCCTTCGGCTGCATGTACCTGACGATTCTGTTCGGCGCCGGCACCGGCAAACGCGAAGGACTGTACATCACGGCGCGCGCGTTCGTACTGGCCGAACTGGTGGCGTCGCTGCATTGGCAGATCGTCACGTTCATCGGCATGCGCAACGGCCGATTCGCGGATTACGATTGGCATGCGTCTTACTGCTCGTTGCCACCTACGCATTGTGTTTCGGCCTGGCATGGCTGGTGGAACGCGGCAATTTCAGCCAAACCACACCCACGCTACCGACCGCCTCCGCGGCAACCGCGACGGTGGCCATCACCATCGTCACCTTCGCCATGAGCAATCTGAGCTTCGTTTCGACCAATACGCCATTCTCCGGTTCGATGGGCCAGGAAATCTTCTATATCCGCACACTGGTGGATTTCTGCGGATTCGCGATTCTATACGCGCAACAGGAGCAGGCTCGGCGCATTGAAGCGAGCGCGGAAATCGCGTCAATCAACGCGCAGCTGGAAAGCCAGCATCAGGAGTACCTGCAGTCGAAGGAGAACATCGAATCGCTTGGTCGGCTTGCGCACGATCTGAAGCATCAGATCGCGGCATTGCGTGCCGAAGTCGATCCTGAGCACGCGGCGGCAGGATTCGAGCAGCTGGAGAAGTCGGTGCAGCGCTACAGCGCCCAGCAGCATACCGGCAATCCCGTGCTCGACGTCATCCTCACCACAAAAGAGCGCACTTGCGCCGATCGTGGCATCAGTTTCACTGCCGTGGCGGATGGGTCGCTCTTGTCCAATATGTCGTCGATGGATATCGCTTCGCTGTTCGGCAATGCGCTCGACAATGCGATCGAGGCCACGTCGAAGTTGGCCGATCCGGAACAACGGCTCATCAAACTGGCGTTGTTCGAGCAGAATTCCTTCACCGTGGTCCGCGTCGAAAATTATTACGATTCGCGGCTGAAGAAAGATGCCGAAGGCAATCTGCGCACCACGAAGCGCGATGACCAGCATCGGCATGGCTTCGGCGTGAAGTCGATTCGGCACATCGCGCAGCAGTACGGCGGCGAAGTGACAATCCGCACCAACGACCACTGGTTCGTACTCACCGTGCTGCTTCCCCGCCAGACCGGCTGATGGCCATGTGAGGATGGCGTCCATGTGAGGATGGCGAGCCGGCAATGCGAAGGCTAACGATCTGCAGCTTTCGCCCGCGGTAGATGCCAAGCGGCAAGCGGCTTGGCCAGACGGGAGGCGGTGAACGCGCTGACGGCCACCGCAAGGCTGATTGGCACGAACAGGTTGATCGGAGCGTCGGCCAACTCCATCACCAGGCAAATCGCCATCAACGGCGCCTGCTGCGAGGCGGCGAGCAGCGCGCATGCACCCAGCAGCGCATACATGCCAATCGAATTCGTGTGGAACACCTGCATCCAAAGAATGCCCAGAATCGCACCTCCGGAAGCGCCCAATGCGATGCCCGGCTGCAGCACGCCACCGGAAGCGCCGGAACGAATCGTCAGCAAGGTGACAATCGCCTTCGCCACGAAACTCAACAGCAGAATCGGCAGCACGGCCAAATCGGCCTTCGAGGAGAAACTCAGCTGCGCGGTGGCGCGGCCATTGCCCATCACCTGCGGCACGACAATCGCCACAACGCCCGTCAGCAGGCCGGCGAGCGGCATCATCCACAGAATGCCCGCTCCGGATGGCTTGTTTTTCTCCGCCCACTGGGAGCCGCGGCGGAACAGCGCGCCGGCGGCGCCAAGCATCAGTCCGGCAACCAGTGCGAACACCATGTAGTCGGGGGTAAACAGGCCGTCCGCCTCGCCAATCAAATAGAACGTGTGCGTGCCCTTGACCAGGCTCGCCACCCATGAGGCGAGCGCCGAGCAGGCGAACGCGAGTGAGACCGTTTCGAGCGTCACGTCGGCGAGCAGAATCTCCACCGCGAAGAACGTGCCCGCAAGCGGCGCGTTGTAGACGCCCGCGAGACCGGCCGCGGCGGTAATGGCCACCAGCATACGCGTGTCTTTCACGTCGAGACGCACCCAGCGGGCGAATCGTTGGCCGAACATCGCGCCAAGCTCGCGCGGAGCCACCTCGCGGCCGATCGACATGCCGGTACCGACGATAAAAATCTGCAGCAGCACATGTACGATGGTCTGCCAGACCGGCATCAGCGCACCACCGACGGCTTTCTTGACGGATGGCACTGTTGTGGTACGCGTGCGCAGCAGCCACCAGATCACGGCCGCGATGGCGGCACCGACCGTCACGGAAATCGCACGACGGATGGCAGGCACGTTGAACGGGCCGGATTCATGCGCGTTCTCGATGTATCCAAGCGCGAAACGTTCGACCTGGTACAGCATGAGCGTCAGCAAACCTGCGGCCGCGCCGATCGCGATGCCGACGACGGCCACCGCCGCGATCAGCGCCGGTATTCTGCCGATTTTCGGCTGCTGTTCCGCCTCGTCCTGCGATTGATCCGACACCATTGCCTCTCTCACGTTGTGTGTACCTCGTCTCCAGTCCGTCTCGTCATACGTGTTACCGCATCACCATCGTTCCACCGACGGCGGATTTATTCGCCAACATCCCCCACCAGAACATGAATTCCAATGTCAGTCACACAACTTGCGTCTGCATAGTGAACGGCCGATCAGGCTCGTCGTCCTCGGCAACAAGGCCGGCCACATCCGCCAAACACCATAAGGCGTACAGCGGCAGATTCATCGGCGGCAAATATATTGGAATATATAGCATTCAAGACACAAGATGCACAAAATAGACAATTTCAAATCGCCGTTTTTGCACAAAACAGATAATTTCCGCCACAGCCAAAGACAAGGAAATCAAACCTCCGCCACACCAGGGAAAGCGCAAATCCGCAATGTGAAACGCAGAAGAGTTACGTGCATGGCTCGCATGTTGAAAACATGAGCAACCATGAGCACCAGAGAAGGAATCCACCCGTAACACAACCGCCGCAGTCCGGAAATATTAGCACCATGTTCCTGTTTTGCCGTTTTCATAAGCGTGATATCGATGGAATCGCAATATTCGTTCGGCTCATTCGAAGCATCAAGCAATACGGAAAAGAGAAGCCATGGCCAGCATCAGCACAACCGCGCAAGCGATCCCGCAAACGCCGCCGCAAACCCCATCACACCCTTCGATGCCTATTTCCAGCACTGTCAAAGCCGTACCCCGCTCCGGCATCCGCGACGTGTTCGACCGCGCACTCGCCGGCGATGCGGATGAGCTGCGCGAAGGTCTGCGCCGGCTGCGCACATTCGCGGAACAGATATGAAAAGCCCGTCCAGGGAAAAGGGAAGACCTGGACGGGCACAAGGAAAGGAAGAGAGGAATCAGTGCAGACTTACTTGGCGGCCTCCTTCTTGTCGTCGCTCTTCGGCATGACCCAGAACTTGAGCAGCGGATAGCTGACGATCACGGCGAGCAAGGTGTTGACCACGGATGCGATCGTGCCTGCGATGCGGCGTTCATGCCCCATCCCTGGCACAGACCGGTCACGTAGCCCGGCAGCACAAGGTTCACTACCACGATGATCACGGCGAGGATCACATACTTCCAAGCGGCGTCCTTGAAGCTGGAGTCGGACTTGAATACCCACTTCATCTGCACGAAGAAGTTCACCACCTGCGCAAGCACCTCGGCCAGCAGGAAGGTGAGGAATCCGCCCAGGCCGTTGCCCTTGGTGTCATAGTTGAAGATCAGGAAGTGGAACGGCTGCGTGAGTCCCAGACCCGTGATGAAGATGGCGGTGCCGATCCACGTCACCACGAAGCGGGTGATGGTGGAGATGTTCGACAGCACGTTGAACAGGATGAACTCCCAGATGTTCGGATGATCCTTGATCCACTGGCGGATCGGGCCGACCTTCTTCTCGCCGGCAGCGGTTTCGGCCGGCTTCGCAGCATTGTTGTCAGTCATGGTTCAGCTCCTTTGCGGTGCGCTTGTTGGCGGATTGGTTGCGGAAGAAGCCGGCGATCACGCCGCCCAATCCGCGGAAGGTATGCCCGTTGGCGATGTTCACGATGGCGTCGACCATCGCCGAGTCGACCATGCCTTGGGTCATCTTGCTCATGGCGCGAGGCGGCATGTTCAGGATGAACAGGGTGTTCAGATCCGGCGAGCCGGTCTTCTGGCGGATCTTCGCTTCGCGCTTGGTCAGTGTCTTGGCGACGGTACGCGCCACGAAGCCCTTGGAATCCACCCACGACATGATCGGATCGTTGACGCCGAACGTCGTCGGCTTGCCGTGGGCAAGCACTCATGGCCGAACAGCACGGCCATTTCGGTGTCGGTCACGTCCTTGACCCGGCCGGTCAGATAGTGGCCGAGCGCGGGATCGGCGGCGCAATCGGCGGTCGTGCAATCGCCGGCCACGGTGTGAGGAATCGCAAGCGGCAAATGCTCCGCATTGTCGCCGACCAGCAGCGTCCATTCGCCGCTTTCCGTCTTCCATGCATTGGCGGCAACATCGAAATGACGGAACGTGTAGCGGTCGAAATCGATATGCACACTCTTGCTTTCATGCGCGGCCAACTCTACCTTGACGAAGCCCTTCAGCTCACGGTCGGGATGGAGCACGCCACCCTGCGGCGCGCGCACATACAACTGGGCCACGGTGGAGCCGGCGACATCGGAATCATTGGTGACGACGAAATCCACACCGGTCGCGGTGGCGGTGATCGCGCTGTACGTGAACGTGGAGTAGCTCAGACCGTAGCCGAACGGGAAGCGTACGGGCACGCCCACGGTCTCGTAATAGCGGTAGCCGACGAACGGGCCCTCGCGGTAGATCGCGTCACGCCCAATGGCCGGATACCAGCCGGAGCTTGGGCAATCCTCGTATTGCATCGGCCAGGTTTCGGCCAAATGTCCGGATGGGTTGACTTCGCCGATCAGCGCACGCACGGTGGCGGAAGCGCCGGCCTGACCGGACAATCCTACGTACAGCATGGCCGCAACATCGTCGAACCACGGCAATTCCACCGGGGAACCGGCAACGAGCACGATCACCACCGGCTTGCCGGTCTTCGCCAACGCCGTTACGAGATCGTTCTGCACCTGCGGAATCGCCATGGTGGATCGGTCAAGGCCTTCGGATTCACTGCGTTCGTCGAGGCCAACGACGGCCAGCACCACATCCACGGCGTCCTTCTTGGCGAGCGCGACGGCGTCGTTCAGCAGCACCTCATCCGGCTTGCCTTGGCGGTCGTAACCCTGCTCGTAGCCGGCCAATACCAGTCCTTCGGCGTTCTTGACCTCGTCGAGGATGTTCTCCTCCTTGGTGGCGTTCACCTTGGATGAGCCGGAACCCTGATAGCGTGCGGTCGCGGCCATATCTCCGATGACGGCCACGCGAGTGCCCGGCTTGAGCGGCAGCGTGGCGGCGTCGTTCTTCAGCAGCACGCTGGAATGTTCCGCGACCGTTCTGGCGATATCATGGTGCGCCTTCGCGATGTCGTCCGACAGCAGATCGTCGCGGCCGACGCCGACGAGCTTGGTCGCCGCCGCGATTTTGGCGACTTCCGCGGCACGCTTGTTGATGTCCGCCTCGGCGAGCGTGCCCGCTTTGACCGCACCTTCCAGCTCGCGCACGGAGGTGAAACCTGGCGACGGCATTTCCAGCGAGCCGCCGGCTTTGACGGCTGCGACGGCGGAGTTGGAGCGCCCCAATCGGAGACGACCATGCCGTCGAAGCCCCATTCGTCGCGCAGGATATCCTGCAGCAGATGCTTGTTTTCGTGGGCGTAGACGCCGTTGACCTCGTTGTAGGAGGTCATGATGCTCATCGGCTTGGCCTCGCGCACGGCGATTTCAAAACCGGTCAGATACAATTCGCGCATGGTACGTTCGTCCACCACGGAGTTGCTGGCCTGGCGGCGCAGCTCCTGGCTGTTGACCGCGAAATGCTTCGGGCATGCGGAGACGCCGTTGCTCTGGATGCCGCGAATGAGGCCGGCGGCCATACGGCCGGCGACGATCGGATCTTCCGAATAGTACTCGAAGTTGCGTCCGCACAGCGGGTTGCGTTTGATGTTCATGCCCGGTCCAAGCAACACGTTCACGTCGAGATCGTGAGCTTCCTTGCCGAGCGCCTCGCCCATCTCTTCGGCGAGCGCCGATCCCAGGTGTTGGCCACGGTGCAGGCGGTCGGGAAGCAGGTGGCCGGCTTGGATGAGCCGATGCGAGGTGGTCGCCTTCGCCAAGCTGCCTGCGCACGCCGTGTGGGCCGTCGCTCATGACGAAGCCGGGAATGTCGGCGCGATCGTTGCCGCGCGAATCCCATTCGGATCCGCCGGACAGCATCGCCGCCTTTTCAACGATCGAAAGATCTTCAAGTTCCATGGGTTCTCCCTCGCACTAGGTGTTGCCAAAACCTGCTTTGCCGAGCCTGCCCTGTCCGCTCCGCCCGACTGCGCTGTTTTCTTGCGATTTCCCGCTGCCGTACCGCGCTGCATCGCACCGTGCCGCACGCGGGATTTCGCCGCTAGTTTGATTGAACCAGCTTTTGCGATGCCATCACCGCCGTATTACACAACCTGTCGTTTTGCTCGCACAATCGGCATATGGGCGCGGCGAAGAGGGTATGCGGTGGCGCAGAACGCGCATAAAAATCGCATCGTTCCATTTTGCAATCGATGGCAAGCGTTTCGATATGCGTATATCGTTGCAATTTCAAGCGACTCGCCGATATTGATACCTTTTTGCGCAAGCGCTATCATACTTAACGAAAGTAAGTTTTGCTAACTTTTCTTCAATGCAGAACATGCTTTGATCACTCAACGCGGAGAGCGATGTTTCGCAGCGCACAGAAAGGATAATGAGATGCGCGACCAGCAAAGCAGCGACACGAGCATCGCCCTGGACGCCAATACGGACGTCCAGCAGGAGGCCGATAAACCGGCAGTCAAGTGGAGGTACCTCTTCGGCTTCCTCGCCTGGACCGTGCTTAACGCCATCGTCATCGCACTGTGCGCTGGCGCGTCGGTCTTGACCATCAAGCGCATCAAGTAATTCAAACAGGACCGTACCGTCGCATATGATGACACGGTCCCAATCCAGTTCTCCCGATTTTTCCCACACTCAAAGGAGCCCCACATGGTAGACAGCACACTGTTCTCGCTGGCCACGCTCAACGCCCATCCGGCAATGAATCCGGATTCGGTGATCCAGGGCGATCATTGGCGCATCGGCCTCATCACGGACGCGCTCGTCCGTTTCGAATGGTCCGACAGCGGCCGTTTCGTGGATGACGCCACGCAGATGGCGATGGTCCGTGATTTCGGCGAAAAGCCTGAATTCACCGTCACCGAACGTAATGGCTGGCTGGAAATCGACACCCCGTCGCTGCATATCTCCTACAACCAGCGCAAGTTCTCTCCGGAAGGCCTGTACGCAACCGTCAAGCACGTCAACGCCATCGAAAACACTTGGCATTACGGCGACGTGCAGCGCAGGAACCTCGGCGGCACCTACCGTACGCTCGACGAGGCGAACGGCCGCATCCCCGTCGATCCGGGCGTCAACAGCACCGACGGTTGGGCGATCATCGACGATTCCAAGTCGAACGTCATCCGCGAAACCGCCGAAGTGAACGGCAACCACAACGATTTCGGCACGTGGGTGACCCCGAAGGAAGAGCCGACCACCGACCTGTACCTGTTCGGCTACGGCCACCGCTACCGTGAGGCCGTGCACGCCCTGTACCGCCTGACCGGCCCGACCCCGCTGCTGCCGCGCTTCGTGCTGGGCAACTGGTGGAGCCGCTACCACCGCTATACCGAAACCGAATACCGTCAGCTCGTCGAACGTTTCGAAAAGGAAGGCATCCCGTTCACCACGGCCGTCATCGATATGGACTGGCACCTGGTTGACGACGTCGACCCGAAGTACGGCTCCGGCTGGACCGGCTACACGTGGAACAAGGACTTCTTCCCGGATCCGAAGCGCTTCCTCAACTGGCTGCACGAGCATGGCATGAAGGCCACGCTCAACGTCCACCCGAGGGACGGCGTGCGCGCGTTCGAAGAGCTGTATCCGCAGGTCGCCAAGGCCATGAGCATCGATCCGGAAAGCGGCGAGGCCGTGCAGTTCGACCTGACCGATCCGAAGTTCATGGAGGTCTACTTCGACCAGCTCCACCACCCGATGGAGGAAGATGGCGTCGACTTCTGGTGGATTGACTGGCAGCAGGGCGGCCTGACGCGGCAGCCGGGCCTCGACCGCTGTGGGGCCTGAACACCTGCATTACCTCGATTCCGCCCGCAACGACGGCAGCGACTACAGCGAACGCAACCCGCGCCCGCTCACCTTCTCGCGTTACGCCGGCCCGGGCTCGCACCGCTACCCGATCGGCTTCTCCGGCGACACCGTCGTGACGTGGGAGTCGCTGAAGTTCCAGCCGGAATTCACCGCCTGCGCTTCCAACATCGGCTACGGCTGGTGGAGCCACGACATCGGCGGCCACATGTTCGGCTACCGTGACGAGGAGCTGGAGGTCCGCTGGTACCAGCTGGGCGCGTTCAGCCCGATCAACCGTCTGCATTCCACCGATTCGCCGTTCAACGGCAAGGAGCCGTGGAACTTCCACGGCGATGCGGAACGTGCGATGACGTCCGCGCTGCGCCTGCGCCATGCGATGATCCCGTACCTGTACACGATGAACCGTCGCGCCGCATTCGACAACGAGCCGCTCGTGCAGCCGCTGTACTGGGACTATCCGGAAATCGAAGCCGCATACAAGCTCACCGACGAATTCCGTTTCGGCACCGAGCTGCTGGTCGCGCCGATCGTCGATCCAGCCGAGCGTTCCGTGCAGCGTGCGAAGGCCGACGTGTGGCTGCCGCAGGGCGAATGGTTCGATTTCTTCGACGGTCGCCATTACACGTCTCGTCCGGCCGAAGGCCGCCGTCTGGAGCTTGGCGCGATCTCGACCGCATGCCGGTGTTCGCCAAGCCCGGCGCGATCGTGCCGCTGCAGATGCCCGCCGAAGGTGAGGCGCTCAACTCCGTGGCCAACCCGCGCGCACTGCAGGTAGTGGTGTTCCCGGGTGCCGAAAACAGCTTCACGCTGTGGGAGGATGACGGTGCCGCACAGAGTAAGGATCGTTGGGCATCCACCGAAATGGCGCTGCGTTTTGAGGGCGATTCCGCACAGTTCTCGATCGCCCCTGCGGAAGGTGCGACGGACGTCATTCCGGCTTCCCGCGATTGGACGGTCACGTTCCGTGGCATCGCTCCGGAAGCGATGCACGCCGTCCGCGCGACCGTCGACGGCTCTGCCGCCGCTCCGGAAGTCGCGTACGATGCGGAAACGCTGAGCCTGACCGTCACGCTGCGTGACGTGCCGACGAGCGCCGCAATCGCCATCGATTTCGCCGACGGTCTTGCCGTTGCGGACGATCCGGTTGAAGCCGACGCGTTCGCCGTGCTGAAGGATGCGCAGATGCTGTACATGACCAAGGAGCACGCATACCGCGCGATCCGCGAGCTGGGCAAGGATGCGCTGCCGGCACTGAGCACGCTGGAGGATCTGCACGGCGTTGGCGCGCAGACCAAACACCAGTCCCACATGCCGCAGCCGGTCATCCAGGCCCTGGCCGAAGTGCTGACCCGCAACTGACCTCATCGCAATAATTCAAAATAAAACGCGTGCGCGTCCGGATGGTTTCCGCCCGGACGCACCCGCGTTTTGTTTTATGTACGAAATTAGTATGACTCGACATTCCGCACGCAGGTTTTCGCCGCTAGTTTGATTGAACCAGCTTTTGTCACATCACCACTGCCGTATTACACAACCTGTCGTTTTGCACGCACAATCGGATATCCCCAAACTGATTTCAGAATCAAAGGAACTCACATGGCAGATAGCACTCTGTTTGGAATTGGCATCTGGTCGACGACGTCGACCCAGCGCACGATTTTACCGCTCCCCCGCGCTTTCGCATGCGTTCCATACACACCACACGGCGTAGGAAATGAGTGGGCAGATGGTGGCGGAAATAATCACGTCGGTCGGATAGTGCAAGCCGAGCAGTAGTCGCGAACAGGCAACCGCCACGACAAGCGCGACAGCGCCAATGATCGTCCTGCGGAGGAATACCCGTCTTCGGTTTGCACGCCCGTCATCTTCTCCGTCGGGGAAGCATTTGTGCGCGAAATTACGTACGGTAAGAATCATCATGACCGATACGATCACCGCGGCCGCCGTGTGGCCACTCGGAAAACTTGGATCGCCAGGCAACAGACCACTGCCGGCGGACGTGACCGGACGAGGACGTTCGACCAGCCATTTGACGCCGGTTACGTACAGTATTGGCGCCGCCGACACGACGACATCGCGGATGACGACGCGCCTGCTGCCGGTAATACGCAAATCGACAGCGGCAAACGCGGCGACGATTGCGATGCAGCCTACCGTTGAAAATAGGTACGCAAGTACCGTGGAGCAGTCGCGCAACCCTTCTGGCAGCGTCGCTAAAGTCTGCAAAATATTGGTTTCACGCGTTGTTGCGATTGCCGAATTGCGCAGTGCGACGCCAATCATAGGCACAATGCCGCACAATATGGCGGTTGCGATTACCACAGCCGCCGCTCTCGCGATCCTTCTGTTCTTCATATGCATAATTCCAGTTAAGCATAGTTCACCGTGCCGTTGCCATGTGTTCACATCCGGTGTATCCCCGAAAAACGACGGATTGTCCTTCAAGGCACTTCCACGGCTTCCCCGACACGCACGCCACGAACGGCCGTGCAACGCAAATATGGCATACCCGCACAGAAAATACCGGAACGATGCGAGAATCGAAGTTGGCGTTCAAAAAGAAAGGCAAGAAATATGACCGAACCGACAGCACTGACCATACGCCATATGAAAATCGAGGATTATCCGCTGGTATACGGACTGTGGACGCGATGCACAGGTTTCACTATGAGGGATATAGACGATTGCAAGGATGCAATAAAGACGTTTCTCAAACGCAATCCCGACACCTGTTTCGTAGCCGAGGACGATGGAGGAAGAATCATTGGCGCGATTCTTGCCGGCCACGACGGAAGACGGTCGCGCATCTACACACGGCGGTTGACCCGACGCGCGCGGTAGGGGCATTGGCTCGATGTTGGTGGGCCGTGTGGTTGAAACGCTTCGTACGATCGGTCTGCCGAAAGTCGCTGTCGGAGTGCCCGCAGACAACGATGCCGGCAACGATTTCTGGGAACGGCAGGGCTTTGCAGTCCGTGACGATTTGGTTTATCGGGAACTACCTCTCTAATACAAGCCGTCCGACAACGAACCGTCCAATACGCTCGCACTTTGTCTCTATAAGCCCGGTTCCGCACTTGCAGCCCGCAACAAATATGTTCTGTATATCAAACGTGTTCAAAGACCATGCAATGGAATATCAGACGGAGGAAGACCCGTTCGGAGCGCTTAAGAGAGACGAGCTGCTGTGACGAATTGCGATACGGCGATGTGGCCATGGCTGACCTTGTCATCGTTTTCTCTGAAACATCCGGCATCCTCATCTCACACTTTTATGAGCGAGTTTTTGCCCTTCCGTAACATTTCATGAGGGAGAGCCACCCTTCCATGGCCACCTGCGCACCCTATGCACCCCTTAAAAACGGCGCCATTCCGCCATGAAATCACCCCCTTCATCCAAGCATGGCATTGCGCACCCCGTCAAAACATGGCCGTCATCCCTGGTTTCCCGATTTCCGCACTTTTCCGGATACCGAGCGGCACTGTTCCGACCGCGCGACTGCATCAAACGCCGATTCCGACGATTCTACAGATTAACGGTAAAACGTCGCGCGGCGACCCGGCCGCTTGCGGAATGGAGGTCAGGCTTATTCCGCGGCGCCCTTCAACAGCATCGCGCCAATGCCCTCACCTTGGTGACGCAGGTCTATGGCGAGCCTGCCGTCCCCATCCATGGTCACAATGGTCCGCACGGCCGATCCTTCGCCAAACGCCGGCGACATATGAACATATTTTTAGGAAACGACTGTTCAGCGCTTGCCATCCGCTTCATTCAGATACCGATATACAGTGGATTGTCCAACGCCCATCATCACCGCAATTTGACCGACCGTACCATTACCCGTCAAAGGCATGGAGTTTCGGAACGTTGATTACGGGACGGGTTTTGAGACACTTTCCGCCGGAGTGTCGGAGACAACTCCCCAGTCCGGTTTACGCTCCGAAAACGTCCGTTTTCGAAATGGTCCAAGACGCATTCCGATGGTCCTAGTCGGATTCACCAAGTGTTGCATGTTGCATTCGGTACAACATTTAAGAATTCACAGGACCACACTCATCCAACAACGAACCGATTTCGCGACATGGCGACATGACAACAGATAACGCCCAGACACCGCGCGACCGGTCTCATTCCCATCACCCGGCCACGTCAAACCGTCGTCGTTCCACGAAGACAGCCGGACCCGCAACCCTTCGTCGGACTCCACGTCCACCTGGCAAGGAGCCAGCCGGTTCCATAATCCTCATCATCAAGACGCTAGACTGTCTTACAAACCGGAAAATCATACCGTCCGGCGGCAATCGGGAATGGAAAGGCGATGGCAATGACGCGCATCGAAGACGGAATCCAGGATACGGAACCGATCCGGTTCCTCGAACTATTGGGACTCGACGAAGAGGACCTAGCCGGCTATAGCATTCGTCTGAATGGCAGCAACCCGGAATGGGGCAAATGGAGTGATCTTCCCGACGCTACTATTTCTCCTATGATGACCTGATGAAGTGGATTTTCACGAAGAAATGGCCAGATAAGGATAAGGCAACAGCGCAGATTCACACACGTAAAGTCCTCCAGTTCATTCAGCTCAAGCCAGAGAATCCCCACCCCACACAATGGCTGTTCGTCGGAGCCTACGACGTCCTCGACGAGTACACGGAGAACGACGGCAAGATTCTATACCGTTACAATGAGATCCCGGAATACGCCTCGCTAAAGGCCAGGGCGGTAGTGTACTACAAAAGAGATCCGGGTTACACGGGAGTCGTCTTTAACCTGTCCAACAATGAAGAACGACGCCGGGATTCTCAAGACGATGACCCTTGAGAAAATCGCTCAATCCCCCGTATCCGCGTTACCGTTCTCTGGATACGAGAACGTTCGGTTGACGCACCGGCAGCTCGTGGCGGCCGTGAACAACGAGGAATGGCGGGCGGCCCTCGGCAGCGTCCAGGCGGTCTATCTGCAGACCGATAGACGAACGGATGGCATTACGTGGGGTCCGCTACTCACGGAAAGGAGCCTCGCACGGTCTGCTGTCGCGTTGGAAGGAATACGCGTCCGGAGACCACTCCGGGGGAAACAAGCAGCTCAGAAACCTCGGCGCCGGATACATCGAGAAGAACTTCCAGTACTCGATCCTGGAGATCTTCGACATGAACAAGTCACCCAAAGAGATCATCGACCGCGAACACTGGTGGATGGACACCCTCGGATCCGTCCGTAGAAACAACGACGAAGTACCCCACGGATACAATTCCGTCGCCGAACGAGAGAACTCCGACCAACACGAATGATCCTGTGGGTAGCTCCTACCGGCTGAGGCTCGCGGTGCCGGCCGTGACCTCGCCGAGGGTGGGAAGCGGCACGCTCGCCGAAATAGGCGACCGTGTTCTTCGAATCGTCATGTTCGAGGTCCTTCCCGCACCACGGCCCGTATTTATCGCCCGCGGCGCATCCAAGGGATTCCTGTCTAAATTCCGACATATCCGAAATGATTACGGACTGTCAATCTGAAAAAGCAAAGCCCATCCCCTGGTCGAGAAACCTTCGAACGAATACGGATATCCGTTTCCAAGACGCGCAAGGACACGTTCCGCCGGACATCATTTCGGTTCGCTAAGCGTTTTATGTAACGCTGGTGCAAACACTTAAGAATTCGGCCGCCATCCGCGTGGAGATGCATTCCATCCTCCGTCCGGCTTGGAATACGCATCAAGTCATTCCATTGTGGCTAGACATCCAGCGAATCGGGTCAGACCGAGTTCGCGCAGGCGTCCAGCACGCCCCTCCCCGCCGGCCCGCCATAACCCGGCTATTTTCTCGAGTTGAAACGCACTTGGCCGACAGGGCCACTCGGGAAGGCAAGGAATGACGAAACCGGCGTCGATACAGCAACGTATCAGGAGACGCTTGACACGTTAAGGGAGATGCGACCTTACGGGAACAGCAGTGCTGCGTTTTCGGCGTATGCCAGCCGCGAGCATCGGCCGCCGGACGGACATGTTCTTCCAGATCGAGGGCTATACCCGTTTTCTATTGAATCCGCCAAATCAAACGAAAGGGCGCACGTTTCAAAACGTGCGCCCTTTCATGTAATGGATGGAGAGGAAACGGCTTCTATCTGGCCATGACCCCCGTTCTCGCGATTGATCCCAGCCAGTCCAGGGATGGCTTCGGATGGCGTTCGAAGGTGTCCCTGTCCCAGGAGGCCAGGCCGAACGTCGGGGTGAACGAGCCCCATTCGTAGTTGTCGAGCAGGGACCAGTGGAGGTATCCCCTCACGTCGATGCCGTCGTCCATCGCGTCGTGCATGCCGGCTATGGCGCCGAAGGTGTAGTCGATCCTCCGGCGGTCATCGGCAGTGGCGATGCCATTTTCGGTGACGATTATCGGCGTGCGTTTGGCGACGTTCCAAGTATGGCGGATGGCGATGCCCAGCGCCGGCGGGAAGTACTCCCAGCCGTTGAGGGTGCGTTCCGCGTCCTCGGGGATCGGTACGGGGCCATCCTTGCCGATGAAGGTCCTCAGATAGGCCTGCACCCCAATGAAGTCATCCCCGGCCGCGGCCTCGGTGAAGTAGTCCTCGCGCGGGTACTGGTATTCCTCCATCTCCCGTTCGCATCCGGGCATGGCGTGGAACGCCTGGCAGGCGATGGTCCACCCGGACTTGATACGCGGGTTCTCGGACAGTATTTCCCTGGCTTTCCTGTGCGCTTTGACGAGCGTGGCGGAGATGTCCGGATCGGGCGCAGGCAGCGAGGCGGCCACGAAGTCGCTGCCTTCGGTTCCGCCACGGGTCAGCGCGACCATGTTCGGCTCGTTAATGGTGCAGACCCAGGTGACGTCGTGGAGGATCGGCATCACGTACCGCACGTACCGGGCGAAGTAGTCGACGGCATCGGCGTTGAGCATCCGCCCTTGGTGGCGAGCCACAGCGGCAGTGTCATGTGGTTCAGCGTGACCATGGGCTCGACGCCGTTCTCGTGGCACGCGTCGATCATTTGGCGGTAGTGCAGCAGCTGCGCTTTGGAGAAGCAGCCCTCCGCGGGCTCGATGCGGGCCCATTCGATGGAGAAGCGGTACATGCCCAATCCGGCGTCGGCGAGCATTCTGATGTCCTCGCCGTAGCGGTGGTAGCTGTCGGCCGCGTCTCCCGACGGTTCGCTGAGATCCGTGCGTTCGGCATGCTCCCTGGCCCACCAGTCGCTCGCGACGTTGTTCCCTTCGATCTGGTGCGCGGCCGTGGACGCGCCCCAGATGAATTCCGGCGGGAACTCGTATTGTTCTTTCATGACATGTCTTTCTATTTGATGCCCGTTCCGGCGACGCCTGGATGAAGTAGCGCTGCAGGAATACGAACAGGAGGAGGATCGGGGTGACCACCAGTACCGCTCCGGCGAGCAGGACGCTGTAGTTCGTGGCGTTCTGTCCGGTGGAGTAGAGGGACAGTGCCACGGGCAGCGTGTACTTCTCCTCGGTCTGGGCCGCGACCAACGGCCACAGGAAGTTGTTCCAGGAGGACAGGAACGTGAGGATGGACAGCGTCGCCAGCGGCGGCCCGCACTGGGGCAGGACGATCTGGAAGAATATGCGCAGCTCACCGGCGCCGTCGACCCTCGCGGCCTCCATCAGCGCGTCGGGGATTCCGGAGATGAACTGTCTCATCAGGAAGACTCCGATGGGCTGGCACAGGAACGGCAGGATGAGCGCCGCGTAGGAGTTCGCGAGTCCCATGTTCGAGATGATCACGAACAGGGGGACGAACGTGCCACGCTCGGAACCATGAGCGTCACCATGACGGCGCCGAACAAGATGTTCTTGCCGGCGAAGTCCATCTTCGCCAGGGCGTATCCGACCATGGAGCAGAGCACCATGTTCCCGAGGACGGTGATCACGGCGACGACCATGCTGTTGGTGAAGTAGGTGCCGAAGTTCAGTTCCCCGAACCATTTCGCGAAGTTTGCGAGCGAGGCGTGCTCGGGCAGGAGCTTCGGCGGTTTGGCGAGGATCTCCCTCTGGGTCTTCAACGAGCCCAGCGCCATCCACAGGAACGGGAAGATCCAGAAGACTCCGATCACCGCGAGGACGCAGTAGGAGAGTCCACGCCCCTTGACGAATCGGCGCCAGAGCGACTGCTTGTTGCTTTGCGGCCTCGAGGCCGCGACTGTCGTGGCTGTCATCTCAATCCTCCTTGAGAATGCGGAACTGGAGCACGCTGACCAGCGCGATGATGATGAACAGCACCCAGCTGGCTGCGGAAGCGATTCCGTACTGTCCGAAACCGAACTTCTGGTACACGTAGTACGCGGCGGAGAGCGTCGAGTCGAGCGGCCCTCCCTGAGTCATCACGAAGGATTCCTCGAAGAACTGCAGGTAGGCGACGGAAAGGAGCACGGCTCCCAGCAGCAGCGTGGGCTTGAGCAGCGGAAGCGTGATGCTGCGGAAGGTGCGCCATTTGCCCGCGCCGTCGATGGCCGCGGCCTCCTTCAGCTCCTCGGGGATGGCCTGCAGGCCGGCGAGGAAGATGATCATCAGCGTTCCCATGTTGCGCCAGATGGTCATGACCATCAGCGCGGGCAGTGCGTAGCGGGTGTCGTGCAGCCAGTCCGGTCCGGCAATGCCGAAGACGGCCAAGAGCGAGTTGAGCAGGCCGTCCTTCTGGAGGATGTACCTCCACACGACGGAGACTGCGACCACACTGGCGACGACCGGCGCGTAGAACACCGCCCTGAAGAACGCGTTGAGGTGCTTGGATCCCTTGTTGAGGGCCACCGCGAACGCGAGGGCGATCACCATGGTGATCGGCAGGCCGACGAGCACGAAGATTCCGGTGACGCCCAACGCGTGCAGGAAGCGACGATCGTGGAACAGTGCGATGTACTGGTCCAGTCCGACGAAGTTGACGTTGAACGGGGTGCGGAGGTCCTTGGAGGTGATGTCGGTGAAGGACATCGCCATCGAGGACAGGAGGGGGATCAGCATGAATACGCAGAACACGACCACGAAGGGCAGCGCGAATCCCCATGCGAGAATCGTGCGACGGCGGCGGAGAACGTTGCCCGAGCCCTCCGTCTTCGTCTTTCTTGTTCCGAGGCTCATGGGATCAGTTCCCGGTTCCGATGGAGTCGGCTTCGGACTGCAGGTTCTTCAGCCCTCGTCGACGGTGACCTGTCCCTTGTTCATCTGCTCGAGGATACGATCCGCGGCGGAGGATACCTGGGCCAGGTGGACAGCGCCGGCGGAGCCATGGTGTTCTTCAGCTGGTCGCCGAATGCCGAAAGCTTGTCGTTGCCGGAGAGCGCGTCATCGTCCATGCCTTCTGGGAAGCGGGCAGATCGGAGGACTTCTTGTACCATTCGGCCTGCACCTCGGGTTTGCTGGCCCACTGGATGAACTTCCACGCGGACTGCTTGTTCTTGGAATCCTTGAACGTCACAAGGTCGCAGCCTCCGACGAAGGACGTGGCGGGACCCGAGGATTCGTCCATCGACGGCAGGACGACGGTGGCGTACTTGGATTCGAATCCGTCGCCGCCCAATTCGTTGATCTGGCTGACGGCGGTCGGCCCCTGCAGCATCATCGGAGTGTCACCGGACACGAAGTTCGCTATGTCGGCACCGGAGCTTACGTCGGCGTTGACGTTCGCGACGCGTCCTTGTAGAGACTGGTGGTAAAGTTCAGTCCCTTCTTTATGCCAGTATCTTCGAAGTCCATTTCGTCTGTTCCT